>Ga0302275_10000184_pt1 | contig 69839 bp, 63 predicted proteins | sample III_Bog_N2_2_FD_200229 | JGI IMG/M metagenome (GOLD analysis project Ga0302275, IMG submission 200229) | Peat permafrost microbial communities from Stordalen Mire near Abisko, Sweden - III_Bog_N2_2 | ecosystem: Environmental > Terrestrial > Soil > Wetlands > Peat | place: Sweden: Abisko... | reverse complement strand
CAACCCGCCACGACGCTTCGGGCTGGCTTAAAACAAACCGCCTTCTATCAAATATATCTTTCCCTCAGAATCATTTGGGGGCTTCCTGATTGGCAGAGGAAGATTTTCAAACCGTTGTTGCCCGATCGGGATAAAACTCACGAGCGGGTGTTCTATCACAAGCATCGCATCATCGGATTGCTTTCGTGCCTGGCAAGTTATCGGCAGCGGCTGCTGGCGGTGAGAAATGCCAGATGGGCGCAGCAACCGGTTCGACCGGTTGGCCGCTGACTTAATTTTGCGTCAGCTCGAAAATATTTCAATTTGCGGAGGCAGATTTTGCCAGCACATTTAGAATGACTTATCGAAGCGCCCGTTTTAACCGGCTTTGGACACGATTGACCCGGCTTTGGTTTGACAACATGGACACCCCGGCTGGCTGGAATTAGATGAAAACGTTGCTGATTTGTGAGGAAATTTTCCGGCCGGCTAATTCCGGAGGGGCGCAGCGCACAGCATTGTTGCACGAGGCATTAAGTGAATGCAGCGAGGTGCATTGGCTGGCCTTTGCCAGTCCGGCAGCTTTCACGAAGGCGGAGAATGAGTCCCGGCGGCACGGATTTCCGGAAGCGGGGCGAACGCAACCCAAAGATGGCTGGGTTTGGAAAGGACTGAAATGCCTGCCGGGCAGATGGGGCGGCGCCGCCGTATTATTGAGCCAGGCAATTCAGCCCTACGCTTTGGACCGGAGGCTAAGCGGGCATCTGGAGGAGTTAAACGGTGAACACCAATTTGACGCGGTGGTGGCGCGATACGCCAACCCAGCCCTGCAGACTGGCATGGACCGGCTCCGGGGGGTGGTGCCAACCCTGGTGGATTTGGACGACGTTCCCTGGCGGAAGATCGAAGCGCAAGTGCGGGCGGAAGCCACCCCTCCCAACTGGACTAAAAAATGGCTGAACCAGGCGCGGGTTCGCCTGGTCCGGCAAGCAACTCACGGGCGTTTATGCAAAATGGATCAGCTTTGGGTGGCCAAAGCGGGGGATATCGAAGCGTTTGGCAAGGCCGAGGTATCGGTGTTGCCGAATGTCCCGTTTCACACAAATGGGCGAGAGGGACTGCCTGCCAAACCGGGCAGCAAAACCCTGCTCTTTGTCGGCACGGTGGATTATGAGCCGAATTGGGAAGGATTGCAATGGTTCCTAAACAGGGTGTGGCCTAAAATCATTGAGCAGGTGCCGGAGGCGCAATTGCAAATTGTGGGCGGCTTGAAGGGAAAGCATCCGGTTGGCTTTGATTCCTTTCCCAACGTAAAGTATGCCGGTTTTGTGGCCGAGCTGCGTGACGCGTATGCCGGCTGTGCGTTTACCATTGCCCCGATTAAATGGGGCGGCGGAACCAAAATCAAGGTCATCGAATCACTGGCGCATGGGCGGACGTGCGTGCTCACGCCGCAAGCTTGGGAGGGGTATGAGGAGGTTTTGAAGGACGGAGAGGCATTGGCCGTGGCCGGGCCGGAGACACTTTTTGCCGAACGGTGTCTGTATTTATTGGCCCATCCCGATGAACGCCAACGTCTGGCCGAGACGGGGCGCGCCGTGGTTGGCGCACGATTTACGAAGGACGCGTTTAATCGGGAGGTGAAGCGGGTGTTGGAAAAGCTGGTGCAAACCAGGCACCGGCAGCCGGTTGAAAAAAAATGCCCGGTGAGCCCGGGCCTGTCGAACCGATGAGGTTCGTGAAAATCATGCCGGCCGTGCGCCTCCGCGCAGTGTTTTCCGGATTAATCAACCGGCGGCAGGCCGCGCCGGCTTGATGTTACTTGCTTAATGACTCATCGTATGGCACATGTCAACGGGCTCCTCCGGAGGTGGGTGACGCGCCTGGCCATCCGTCGCTACCTGCGCCAAGGCGGGGTGGAATTCGCGGACCTGCCGGAGTTTGCCGGTGCCTGGCCCGTTTTTAAGGTGGAAGGAACCCTGCGGTTGGGGGAGGCGGGTATTTTCCGCTCGTTCCGTCTGCGCTCCATTTTCACCGTCTTTGCCAACTCCAGCATGGAGGTCGGTGCCAATGCTTACATCAATGACGGGGTCAACATCTGTGCGGCCGAGCGGATTGTTATCGGCGCTTTCTGTAAGATTGCCGACTTGGTTACCATCCATGACAGCGACTTCCATCAATTGACGCCAGCGGAGGCACCGCGGAAACGCCCGGTGTTGATTGGCCGGAATGTATGGATCGGGACCGGTGCCATCATTTTGCCGGGGGCGGTGATCGGGGACCATGCCGTGATCGGCGCCGGCGCGGTGGTGACCGGATGCATCGAGGCAAAATCCGTGGCGGTGGGGGCGCCGGCCCGGGTCATCAGAAAATTTGAATGCCGCGACGACTGGGTGAGGCGGTAAGCGGAATCCAGATGTGATGGACAGGCCGAGAACCAGAGTGTTGCTGATTTCCACGGTGCCGACCCACCCGATGACGGCGGGGAATCGCGCGCGGGTTTATGCGCTCCTCGAAGCGTTGGAGACGCTGGGGGTGGATTTTCATCTGGCCTACATCACTTGGGAGGATGCGGACATCAAAGCCATGCAGGCAAGGTGGGGCGAGTCCCGGGTGAGCCTCATTGCCCAGAAGCTGACGCAAAATTATTCCGCGCTCTGGCGGCGGATCCGGAACCGCTCGCTGCGAACCCTGGGTTGGGAGCGGTTTCATCCTTCGGAAGTGGATTGCTATCGCTCGCCGGGATTGGAATGCGCCATCCTGGACATCGGCAGAATTTTTCGTCCGGACTGTGTCCTGGTGGAGTATGTCTTCAATTCCTGGATGCTGGAGCTGTTTCCGGCCTCGGTCCGGAAAGTCATCGATACGCACGACAAGTTTGCGAACCGGTATGCACAATTTCTGAAGGCGGGGGTTGCGCCGGAATGGTTTTCCACGACGCCGGGCCAGGAACGAAAAGGATTGCGGCGGGCGGATTGTGTGATGGCCATCCAGCAGGGGGAGGCAGACTATTTCCAACAGCTAAGCGGACGTCCGGTGGTGACGGTGGGGCATGTTTGCCGTCTGCGGCCGACTCCTGAGCCGGCCGCCGGGCCGATCACACTGCTTTACATCGGGTCGAACAATCATGCCAATCAGGATGCGATGACGGGGTGCCTCCAGGAAATCTGGCCGGGCCTCCACCGCCAGCATCCGACCGCGCGGTTGCTGGTGGCGGGCGGGGTTTGTGAAAGCCTGGGCCAGCCGCCCCCCGGCGTGGAACTGCGCGGGCAGGTGGCCAGTCTGGATGGATTGTACGCAGCCGCGCATATTGTCATCAATCCCATGCGGGCCGGCACCGGCTTGAAGATAAAATGTCTGGAAGCGCTGAGTCATGGAAAGCCTTTGGTGACCACGCCTGTGGGCGCGGCGGGCCTGGAAACTGGGGCGGGCGACGCATTTTTGGTTGGCCCCGACAGTGCGGGCGTGGCCCGGCATTGCCTGGAGTTGATGCAGTCGCCAGCGCGCCGATCCGATTTGGCCACGCGTGCCATGGAATTCATAAAGGATTGGAATTGCCGCCAGGCAGCGGCACTGCAAGCGGCGCTCCTGACGGTGGGGATGAGTGGCAAAGGCAAAGAGCATGAAGAATCTTAAAGTAGCCATTCTAACACGGCCGCAAAATGCCAGCCCCAAAGTCCTGGCGCATAGCTTGCAGGGGATGCTGGAACGGCTCGGGGTGGCCGCCACGATTTTTGCGGACGCGTTGCCCATGTTGGGGCGGCATTTCCCGTTGCGCTCGCCGTTGCGGCACAACTTGAGTTTCAATTATCGACTGCGCCTTAAACTGGCGCATTATCTCGGGGACCGGAGGTTGCTCAATCAATTGGCGCAATATGATGCCTTCGTGGTCAGTGAATGCACGCCCAATGCCTTCTGGAAGGGTTATTATGACGTGGAAGGCTTGCGCCGGGTGTTTCCCGGCAAGCCCATTTTGCTGCATGAAGTGTATTATCTGGGGTGCGCGCCAACGCAGATTGCCAGTTTACACGCCGCCGGCGATTTTGGCCCGGAGCGGTACGATTGGCACCTGGCCGTGTCGCCGGTGACAGAGATCCGTTTGCCGCCCGCGCCACCGTGGTCGGCGATCGGCTTGGATCTCTGCGCCGCCGGGTTGCGGCCCGCGGCCAGGAAAAAATTCACAGTGGTGGTGGATTTTGCCCAGCCTGGGTTTGAGCGTTACCGGCAGGAACAATTGCAGGCCTTGGCGGAGTCAGGCGTGGAACCCATCCTGCTTTCGGGCCGCTACACGATCGCCGCCTTGCGGGAAATTTATGCGCAGGCGGGCGCCTTTTTTCTGCAGTTTCCCGAGGCATTTGGGGTTTCCGCTGCCGAGTGCCTGGCCACGGGAGCTTGCATCTTCACGCCGGACAGCAGTTGGCCGATGAGCTGGCGGTTGAATCTGGACGCCGCCGTTCATGGTCCGGGCGAACTGGCGGATTGCTTTCAAACGTATAGCGGGGTGGGCGACTTGGTTGAAAAATTGACCCGCCTGCGTTCGGCATACAATGGGGAGACCACGCCATTCAAAGTGTTCGCATCCTTCAAGCGACATTATCCAGCATTTTATGAGGGAGATTTGGCGGCGTTGAAAAGCGTGCTGGAACGGATCCAGAACCGGGCTTTCCCAGCCCGCCAGGCCGGGAGGGCATTGACTTTTTGAGGTTATGCGCATTTTGCACGTCATCCCCTATCCGCTTTATCCGCCGCAGAACGGCGGGCAGTTGCGGTGTTTTCATTTGTTGCAGGAATTGGCGCGGGAACACGAGGTTCATGCCCTCCTCTTTCAGCGCCGGGACGAATTGCGATCGCCGGCCGCTGGCTATGCGTTTCCGGAAAACGTCCAGGTACACAACCCGCCGCCAACGCCGCCGCGGACGGTGTTTGACTGGCTGCCCAGGCGATTGGGGCCGGGCTTGCATTACCGCTGGCTGCGGCGGTCCTGGCGCGGGCCGGCCAGCGGCGTGGTGCTGGCCATGCAGCCATTGTTGCTGCCGCTCCTGACCGGGCAGGCGTTTGATCTGGTGTTGTTTGAAAGTTTGGACGCCATGATGGCCGCGCCCCTGGTGCGCCGGTGGGGACCGCAGGCGCGCCTTGTTTTGGACGCCCACAATATCGATCATAAATTGATTCCGGCGGCCGAGGTGAAAGCGTATCGCGCCACCCGCTGGGCGGAGACGCATCTGGCCGGTGCCGTGGACGCTTTTTTGGCCTGTAGTGAAACGGATCGGCGGGAACTGGAAACTTTAAACCGGCACGAAATTGCCGGCTACACGATTCCCAACGGTGTGGATACCAGCCAGCGGCCCTTTGACGATAATCCGCTCAAGGCCCAGTCCACCACGATTTTGTTTTGTGGCACGCTGAACTATGAACCAAACCGGGACGGCCTGCTTTGGTTGCATGCCAACATCTGGCCGTTGATTCGGGCGCAGGTGCCCGCCGCCCGGCTGATGGTGGTGGGACGAAATGGTGATTTGGCGGATTATGACACCATGAAGGCGGATGGGTCGGTGGACTTCATTGGCGAGGTGGAAAGCGTGCTGCCTTATTCCCAAACAGCGGGCATTGCGATCGTCCCCTTGCGCCACGGCAGCGGCACCCGCTTGAAGATCCTTGAGGCGATGAGCCTGGGCAATCCGGTGGTTTCCACCCGCATCGGGGCCGAAGGCATTGAGGCCGTTGATGGGCGGGAGATTTTGCTGGCGGACAGTCCGGAAGCCATCGCGGCGGGCGTGGTGCGCTTGTTGCGGCAACCGGAACTTTTTGAAAGCCAGCGCCGCGCGGCCCGCCAGCTGGTCGAGGAAAAATATGACTGGCGCGTGATCGGGCGGCAGTTGCGGCGCGGCCTCGAAGAAATCATCGGAAAGAGAAATGCATGAACCCCCCCTTGGTCAGCGTATTGATGACGGCGTACAACCGCGAGCCCTACATCGCGGAAGCGATCAAAAGCGTGCTGGCATCCTCATTCGCAGATTTTGAACTGATCATCGTGGACGACGGTTCCCGGGATCGCACGGTGGAAATTGCCCGGGAATTTTTATCGGATGCGCGCGTGCAACTGCACTTGAACGAAACGAATCTGGGGGATTATCCCAACCGCAATCGCGCCGCCGGGCTGGCGCGGGGCAAATATCTGAAGTATCTGGACTCGGATGACCTCATTTATCCGCACGGCTTGGCGGTGATGGTGGCGGCCATGGAGCAGTTTCCCGAGGCGGCCCTGGGCATGTGTCGCCCGGCCTCGCCGGCCGGTCCTTATCCGGCGTGCATGACACCGCGTGCGGCTTATGCCGAACATTTTTTGGGGAATGGGTTGTTTGATTTTGGCCCGACGGGCGCCATTATTCGCACCCGTTGTTTCCGGGAGGCCGGCGGGTTCAGCGGCAAGCGGTATGTGGGGGATTTCGAGATGTGGATCAAACTGGCGGCCCGCTGGCAGGTGGTCAAATTGCCGGAGGGATTGACTTGGTGGCGCACGCATGCCGGGCAGGAATATCAAGCTGGCGCTCATTCTTATGGTTATCATATGGCTTACGCCATCGCCATGGACGCGCTGGCGGCACCGGCCTGCCCCTTGTCCGCCGAGGAGCAGGGCCGGGCCGTGGCCATCAAGCGCCGCCGGCATGGGCGCGATTTGTTGCGATTGGCGGTGCGCGAAAGACAACTGCGCGCCGCGTGGCGGATCATGCAAGCAACTCAATTCAAACCCATGGATTTGCTGTGCGCGTTTCGCAGCGCGCCGTGAACCGGGGGCGAAGTGGAAAGACCGGCCATGAATAACCTGGATGTTTCCATCATCATTCCCTGCCATAACGGCGCCAGATATCTGCCGAAGCTGGCCGCTTCGTTGCGCCCGCTGCTGACGCCGCAGATTGAGGTTATTCTGGTGGATGATGGCGGCACGGATGAAAGCGCCGAGCTGTTTCAGCGCCTATTGCCGGAGGCCATTTGTTTGCGACAGTCCAACCAGGGGCCGGGGGCCGCCAGAAATCGCGGGGCGGAAGTTGCCCGGGGCGAGTTTTTTCAATTATTGGATGCGGATGACAGTATTGAATCGGGCAAACTGACGGCGCAACTGGCGTTTGCAAAAAAACATGCGTTGGACGTGGTTTATTCTGATTGGCGGATGGTGCTCGTGGATCAGGGAGGAGAAACCCGCGAACCGTGGGTGCAAGCTGCGGCAACCAAGGAGGTGGTCGAGGCGCTTTTGGGCGGCTGGTGGTTTGCCACTGCGGCCGCGTTGGTTCGCGCCACGGCTTACCGGTCGGTGAGGGGTTGCGATGTCACTTTGCATAATACTTGCGATGATTTTGATTTGTGGGTGCGGTTGGGGATTGCCGGATTCCGTTTCGGCCATGTGCCTGGGCCGTTTGCAAACTATTACCGCTACCAGTGCGTTCGGAGTATTTCCCGCCAGAACCGGCGGCAGTTTTTGGAGGGGGAAGCCAGGATCATTTTGAACGCCATGCGTTTATTGGAAGAAAAACAGGGTGCGTCGCTGGCGCGCCGCGCCGCGGCCGCGCAAAGACTTTATGGCGTGGCCAGGAATTTTTATGGTTGGGACGAGGCCCGATACCATGATTTGACCAGGGAAGTGTTCGGGTTGGATCCGCAGTTTCGGCCCGGCGGAGCCATGGGCTACCGGCTTTGCTCCCGGATGTTCGGGTTGCCGGCAGCGGAAAAGCTGGCCTGGTTCAAACGGGGGTTAACCCGGGGCAAGGCAAATTCCCGCCCCTGATTTTGTGAAAATCCTGTACCTGCAATACGCGAATCCCGGGGCCTATCCGCCCTTGGAGCACGGCGCGCGGATTTTTGCGGATCGGGGCTGGCGGGTGCGGGCGCTGGGCGTGCTCACGCCGGGAACCGAGGCATTGGAATTTTCTCCCCACCCCAACATTCAGACCCGGTGTTTGGCGATTTGCCTTCCCGGGTGGCGGCAGAAGCTGCATTTTCTGCGGTTCGGCCTGCTGGCGCTGGGCTGGGTTTTGTGGTGGCGGCCGCAATGGGTTTACGTTTCCGATCCGCTGGCGTGTCCGGCGGGCTGGCTGTTGAGCTGGCTGCCGGGGTGTCGGGTGGTTTACCACGAACATGATTCCCCCACCCTCAATCCGCGGCGGCCGGAATCCGCGTTTCAGGCATGGATTTTGTGGTCGCGCACCAAACTCGCGCGGCGCGCGGAATTTTGCGTGCTGCCCAACGCGGAGCGCATCCGGCAGTTCCAGACGCAGACCGGCACGCGCCGGCCCGTCCTGCTGGTCTGGAATTGTCCGAGCACGCAAGAGGCTGGCCCGGAAGCCGGAAGGCGACCGGCTGAATCTGAAAAGTTCATTGTTTTCTACCACGGCTCCATCGTGCCGGCACGGGTGCCCTTGACGGTGGTGCAAGCCCTCGGTCTGCTGCCGCCCCAAGTGTGTTTGCAATTGGCGGGTTATGAAACCATCGGGCACAAGGGTTACGTGGCTGAATTGCTGGCCGAAGCCCGGCGGCTTGGGGTCGGTGATCGCGTGGAGTATCTGGGGGTTTTCCGACACGACGCATTATTGCCGCTTTGTCGGCGTGCCAGTGTCGGCCTCGCGCTGATGCCACGAGCCAGCGGCGACTTAAACGAGCAAACGATGGCGGGTGCCTCCAACAAGCCCTTCGAATACCTCGCCTGCGGCGTGCCGCTGTTGGTGACCGATTTGCCGGAGTGGCGGACGACCTTTGTGGAGCCGGGTTACGCGCGGGCATGTGATCCGGAGGATGTCCGGAGCCTGGCGCAGGCCATTCGTGAATTTTTTGAACAGCCCGGGGTAACGCGGGAAATGGGACAACGGGGGCGTGAACGGATATTACACGAGTGGAATTATGAGGGGCTGTTTGCATTGGTTTTGCACAATATTGTTGAACGGCAGGATGGAATTTGAGACGTTGATGCTTGTGAATCAAAGCTTGTGTCTGGCCAGGCTTCCGCGCGCCGGGTTGGGTAATAAATTGCTCGTATGGGGAAGGGCGCGGGTGTTTGCAAACTTGAATGGTTTGCCGTTTCAGGTCACGGGTTGGAACCATTTCAGCCCCGGGGCCATTATTCGCGGCGAAATCGGGCGGCAATACTTTGGTCATTTTCGAGGCCAAAAGGAGATCAGCCAATGGGCCTGGCTCCGGGCACGCGCGCTGTTTAAGAAAATCCGCGATCCGGACGTGGCCACAATCGTCCCCGCCGCCTCCCGTATTTATGTTTTCCAAAAAGTCCCGCATTGGGGGGACTATTTTGAGCATATCCGGGATCACCGCGAGATGATTCGGACGGCACTGCTGGATGCCGTGGCGCAGCCGTTTCGCAACCAGGCAGCATGCCTGCCGGCTCCGGTCATTGGTTTGCATGTGCGCCATGGCGATTTTCGGACGCTGAAACCGGGGGAGGATTTCGCCCGTGTCGGGCTGGTGCGCACCCCGTTAACCTATTTCAAGCTTGTGGTTCAACTCATCCGGGATGTTGCCGGCGCGCCGCTGCCGGTGACCGTCTTTTCGGATGGGCATCCCGAGGCGCTTGCGGAATTGCTCGCATTGCCCAACGTTACCAGGCATCAGCCCCGGGCGGCCATCACTGACCTGCTGCTGATGTCGCGCAGCCGGATACTGGTGACCTCGGCGGGAAGCACGTTCAGTTACTGGGCGGCGTTCCTTTCTGAGGCCGCCGTGCTGCTTCATCCCAGTCATATCCACGCCCCGCTGCGTCCAGCAGCAGTGAATGGGAAAATTTTTGAAGGACCGGCTCCCTCCGTGGTTGGCGAATGTCCGGCTTTGTTGCGCGACAACATCCGGGCGATCCGATAATCATGGGCCATCAGCTCGACGTGAATAAAAGACTTGAGGCGCTTGATTTCCTGCGCGGCCTGGCCATATTCGGCGTCATCGGTGTCCAGCCAGGCGATAATGGACTATTGGTTTTATTATTAATGCTGCGGTTGGTTACGCTGATAAGTGATTGCCTTTCAATCCTCTTGTATCATATGATCGAAAAGCCGGTTCAATTGGTGTTTCGGAGCATCCCCCATGCCTCACCAGTCACCCCCCCTATGACCATCCTCCCAGCCTGAAGTCGCTGGAAGGATCACCTGCGAGCTCGCAAACCAACATGCACGCCGTCATTGTCACGTCCCACCCGATTCAATACCAGGCTCCGCTCTTCCGGGAACTGGCCCGGCAGCTGGATTTGACGGTGGTGTTTCTCATGCGGCAGACGCCGCAGGGGCAGTCGGCCGGCGGTTTCGGCGTGGCCTTTGAATGGGATACGCCGCTGCTGGAAGGGTACCGGCATGTGTTTGCCAATAATATTGCCACCGAACCCTCACCCGATCGGCGCGACGGCATTGTTTTGTCCGGCCACGAAGCGCTGCTGGCCTCGCTCCAGCCCGACGCTGTGATGGTCATGGGTTGGTTTCCCAGGGGCAAGTTGCAAGCCATCCAATGGGCCGCCCAAGCCGGGGTGCCCCTGGTGCAATACGGCGAGGCCAACCGGTTGTCCGGGCGCTCCCTGCTCAAGCGGCTGGTGAAACAGTTTTACTTCCGCCGCCTGTTCCAAAAATTTTCCAGTTTCGCCGTCATCGGAAAATTGAACCAGGAGTTTTACCGGCATTACGGCGTGCCCGCCTCGCGGTTGCATTGGGCTCCCTATTCCGTGAACACCGATTTTTTTGCCAGCGCCTACCGGCAGCATCGTCCGGTCGTCCGCCGTCCCGGACCCTGGCGGATCGGCTTGGCGGGAAAATTGATTCCCAAAAAGCGCCCGCTGGATTTGATCCAGGCCCTGGCGCTTTCGGCCAGCAAGGACAAGGTTGAGCTGATCCTCATTGGCGATGGTCCGCTGCGGGGCGAAGTGGAAAGGCTGGCGGCCAATCGCGGTGTCCGGGTGACCATCCGGGGGTTTTTGAATCAGAGTGAAATCGTCCCCCGGGGCTATGCCGATCTGGACGCCCTGGTGCTGCCCTCCGGCGAGTTTGAAACCTGGGGCCTGGTGGTGAACGAAGCCATGACCGGAGGCATCCCGGCGATTGTATCGGATTTGGTCGGCTGCGCCCCGGATCTCATCACCGAAGGGCAGACCGGCTACGTGTTTCCCTCCGGCAATCCGGCGGCCTTGCAGGCGGCCATCGAGAAACTGGTGGCCCGCCTGGAGCAGGGTCATGACTTTTCGCCGGCGGTGCGCGCGCGCATTGCCGGCTACGCCCTGTCGCAAAGCGTTCAAGGCGTGGCCGCCGCCTTGCGGGCGGCGGCAAACACGGGAATTTAGGACGATGCGAATCCTGATTATCGGAGCGCAAGGCAGTACTCACGTGGGCGGTTCCTTGTTCCGGGCCGCCACCAAGCTGGGGCATGAGCCGCGCTTGTGCGACATCAATCAAGCCTGGCAATATGGCCGGCTGTGGCAGCGCGTGCTCTGGCATTGGGGCGGGCGGCGGCCCGCCAGACTCGGAGCCTTTTGCCGGCAAATTCTCGCGACGTGTGACACGTTTCGACCCGATGTCCTGATCGCCACGGGCATGGCACCGGTCACAGCGACCATTCTTCAAGGCTGCCGCGCGAAGAAAATACCTGCGGCCAATTTTTCAACGGACGATCCCTTCAGCCGGATCAGTCGGCGGGCAGGGTGGTTTTTGCAGGCGTTGCGTGAATATGATGTGGTGTTCAGTCCGCGCCGGGCCAATTTGACGGAATTGGAACAGCACGGCTGTCGCGCGGTCAAATATCTGCCCTTTGCCTACGATTCCGACCTGTTTTTCCCGGAACCGGCGGCGGCCGGAATGGCGAGCGATTTGTTGTTTGCCGGGCAGGCCGATCGGGAGCGCGTGCCGTTCCTCTCCGCTGCCCTCAAAGCCGGGTTCCAAGTCCGGCTCTATGGGGATGGCTGGAATGCCCATCCCGCCACGAGGGGAATCAGCTTGGGGCAGGCGGACACCCCGACCCTCCGGCGGGCCATCAGCGCCTGCCGCGTGGCGCTGGGCGGCGTCCGGCACGTAAACCGGGATGGCAACTCCATGCGCACCTTTGAAATCCCGGCGGTGGGCGCGTGCCTGCTGGCGGAGGACACTGCGGAACACCGGGAAATCTACGGGGCCGAGGGCGAATGCGTGTGGTATTACCAGACTCCGGAGGAAATGGTGACCAAAACGAAGACCCTGCTGGCCGACCCGCGACTGCGGGAACAGCTCAAGTCCCAGGTGTATCAACGCATCACCCAAGGCCATCACACTTATGGCGACCGGTTGCAGGCGATGCTGGCGGAGCTTGAGCGGGGGAAACCCAAACCGGGTTGATTTGCCCTTATTCGATGAAACGTTATTTATTTCTCACGTCCGGTGAATGGATGCTCGCAGTGATTGTCGGGCTGGTGATGGCGGCGTTGGGCTGGCCGGTCTATGGGGCCATTTCCCCTTTGGCTGGCGTCGCGTTTTTCTTGCTGGGCGTCATCTCCGTGCATCTGGTGTTTTCAAACCGGTTCATCCTGCCTTTTCCGCACGTGGCCTTGTACATCGCCATCTTGCAATATGTCATCGCTCCGCTGTTGTCACAGCGTTATCCGCCCAGCAATCCCCTGTTTGAGATTCAACCAAGTTTGCCGGAGTATCTCAAGTTTGCGGTTTTTGCCGTGCTGGCAAGTTCGGTCGGCTGGGCGTTGGCCATGGTGCGTTTGCGGCAAGACAATCCACCGCCGATTCAGGCGTCCGCAGAGTTGCTTGCCGGCTTGGACGCCCTGATTTTCGCGGGCGTGATCGGGGGCGTGGCCGGACATTTTCCGGGGATGGGCGGGCTGGGCTTTTTCTTCCTGCTGATTGGCAAGCTGCGTTATGTCGGGGTGCTGGGAAGAATGTTGTGTCGCGCCCCCGGCTGGCCCTGGAGGTTGGGCCTGGTTTTTTTCATGGAAGTATTGAATTCCACCGGGGAGACGATGTTTCATGATTTGATTCTTTGGTCCGTCTGGACGTTTGCCCTCTGGGGCATCATCTTCAAACCCGCCTGGTGGAAAATCGGACTGGCACTGGTGCTGGCCACGTTGTTACTGCCCCCCTTGCAGGAGTCGAAATGGCAGATCCGAAATGGTCTTGAGGATTTCAGTGGAGCCTCTGAGTCTGGCAACCGGGTAACCCGCTGGCTGGGTTATCTTGGCAAAGATTTCGTGCAGGAGGTGACGGGAGACTTTGACGCGGAAGCCTGGGGGGATACGATTGCCAGATATAATCAAGGCTGGATCATCAGCCGGGTCATGCAACATGTGCCGGAGGTTGAACCTTATGCCCGCGGCGAAACGATTAAAGATGCCCTGATTGCTGCGGCCTTTCCCCGTTTCATCATGGCGAACAAAGTCATTGCCGGAGGCAAGGCGAACATGGCGCGCTTCGCCGGCATGGAGCTCAATGAAAACACCAGCATGAACCTGGGGTATGCCGGGGAGATGTATGCCAATTTTGGTTATTGGGGCGGAATTCTCGGTTGCGGCTGTTACGCCTTGTTGCTGGCGGCCGTGTTTCGCTGGTTTTATTCAAAAGCCTTGACGGCCCCGTTGTGGTGGTGTGTTTTGCCTTACGTGGCCTTTCCCGCGCTCAAGGCCGAAGAGGGGCTCGCTGAAGTCATTAACTGGATCGCCAAGGCCGCCATTGTCATGGTGCTGGTCATGCTTGCCTTTCCCGCCTTTCGCAAGTCTTTGTTTCCGGCAATCGGACTCCCCTCCATGCCGCGGAAGCGCCGAAGACCAAAACCAACAGGCATGGCATGATTTTCAAGGTGACCCCCATCTGGTCGAAAACCACCTGGACGTTGATCGCGGTGCTGGTTTGCAACCTGGCTGGCTTGGCCGCCGGCTTGACCAGCCAACCGGGCATTCCCAGGCTTGACTGGCAGCCTCGCTCGGATTGGATCAACGTCCAAACGGTTGCCGGGAACCCCGCCCGGGGGGACGGCACCCATGATGACACCTCCGCTATTCAAGCGGTATTGGATCGCGGCGGCGTCAATGGCAAGACGGTCTATCTGCCCCCGGGAAATTATCGTATCACCCAAACCCTGGTTTTTCGCGGGCCGGGCAAAGGGTGTCTGGTCGTCGGGCACGGCCAGGCCACGCGGTTGTTTTGGGATGGCGTGGCCGGTGGCTGCCTGTTCCGCAGCGACAGCCTGCCATACAGCCGTTACGTTGGCCTGGTGTGGGACGGTTGCGGCCGGGCGGCGGTCGGCTTTGATCATGCGACCACCAGGCAGTTCGAAACGGAAGTCACCCACCAGCACGAAGCCTTCCGCAATTTCACGGAATGCGGCATCCGGGTGGGGCACGAGCAAAAGCTCGCCTCGGCGGAGATCCTCTACCAAAACTGCGGGTTTGAAAATTGCGCGACCGGCATCGCGTTGCAGACTTTCAACGATTACGACAACACGATTGACGGCTGTGAATTTCGCGGTTGCGGCGTCGGCGTGAATTCCCATAAATCGAACTTTTACGCCCGCAATTCGCACTTCGAAAACAGCCGGGAGGCGGATTTCATGGTGGCGGCGGAACATGGTTGTTCCATCCGGCGTTGCACCTCGACCGGTTCGAAACAATTCGTCAACGAGCCCTGGACCATCGCGCCCCTGACCATCGAGGACTGTCGGGTGGCGGATTGGACGGATGCGGATGCCGCCGTGGTCTTGAATGGCAGCCCCGTGCTCATCATGGACACCCGATTCACGACGCCTGTCCCCGGACGGATTCCCGTCTGGTGCCGCACCGCCACGCAAAAATTGATCCTCAGTGGCAATGGGCCGGCGTTGCCCAAGGAGTTGGTGCGGGGGGTGCCCCTGGAAAATCTCCTGCTCGTTCCTCGGGGCCAGGTTGCCGGCCTGGTGACCAATGCCAGCCAGCATTTTCTGCGCTCCGACCCGGTTGGGGAAGGCCGGGTGTTTGATGCCGTTCGTGATTTCGGGGCCAAAGGCGACGGCCAAACCGATGACACCCAAGCCGTTCAAGCGACCATCAATGCCGCCCGTCAGTGCGGCGGCGGCGCCGTGGCCTATCTGCCCACGGGACGATATGTGGTGACGAACACGCTGGTCGTGACGGGCGCGGATTATCAGTTTGCCGGCAGCGGCTTTGCCTGCGGTTTGGCGTGGCGGGGCCCCTCCGGGGCTCCGCTTATTCAGGTGACGAACGTGCAGGCGGTGACGCTCGCGCATTTGGCGGTGGCGCATCATGACCTCGGTCAGATGACTCACGGGGACGACATTCTGGTGCAAGCCGGCCAGCGCCAGCCCTTCAGTCTATGCCTGGACGAAATCTACGCGTTTGGGGCTTATCAAAAATCCCCGGACAAGCATGGAATCCACTTTGACCATTTGGGTTCGAACTGCGTGGTGGTGGCCGAACATTTGCAGGGGAACTTGCGGTTGGAGGATTGCGCGGCGGCAAAACTGCTGTTTCGCTGCACTTATGAGGGCACCGTCACCATTTCCGGCACCCCTCCTGAGCGCGGTGGACTGGCGGGGTTTTTGACCCGGCTTTCCACCCAGTCGGAGCCGGCCTTGCGGGTCACCGACAATCAATCGGCGGTGTTCAGCGATTTTTATGTGGAGCAAAGCGGCCGGATTTTTGTGCTGGCTGGCCAGCCGGGGCAGCCAGCCGGGGCGCTCACCATCGAATCCCCCAAACTGAATGCCTTCACCAACGCGCCCATACTTCAGGCGAATGGCTATGCTGGCCGGGTGTACTTGGGCCAGAGCCAGTTCTACTATGAACCCAAGGAAACCCGTTTCCAGTTGGGCGGCGGCGCGGGGATCCGTTTTTCGTTGGTCGGCGATTACTGGTGTGGCACCCGCCCGGTGATTTTGCCGGAAGACGCGCCCGGCATCACTTTGTCGGCGAATAGTGGGGCGGCAGACACCCCGCTGGGCTTCGCCCGGCTGGCGGTGATCACCAGCGCGTTGGATGATTTGCGGCGGTTGGGCTGCGCGGACCTGGGATGGTCCCGGCCATGAATGATGTTAAACATTATAAATAATGCCGATGCGGGCGCGATCTGCGGTTCACTGCGGAGCGATGTTTTCAATTGAATTATGGCGAGCACGACTAATGCGGCGCGTTCCCCGGCGGTGAAACGGCTGTTGGTATTCCGGTTCGGACAGATCGGTGACACGGTGGCGGCGGTGCCAAGTTTGTGGGCGCTGCGAAAACATTTTCCCGGCGCGCGGATTTTGCTTTTAAGTGAAACGCCCGCCCACCGAAGCTATATGCCGCCGGAGACGGTCTTGCCGGAATCCGGGTTGGTGGACGGGTTTGAGCGGTATGCCGGCGGCGCTTCCCTCCGGAATTTTTTTTCCGCCCGGTCGGCCATCCGGCGATTATGCCGGCAAGGCTATGACACCCTGGTTTATCTTGTGCCCAGCGGGCGCACGCGCAAGCAGCGGCTCCGGGACATGCTTTTCTTCCGGCTCTGCGGGGTGCGGCAAATCCTGGCGGCAAAGGGTTTTGCCGGCCGCCTCCACCCCCGGGACGAGGCCGGAAAATTGGCGGTCAAACCCAAAGAGGCCGACGCGTTGTTGGCGCGGCTGGAACGGGACGGCATCCCCATTCCGGCCGCCGGCGAAGGCTGCATGGATTTGCGCGTCACCGACCAGGAGCAGCGCCAGGTGGAAAGCTGGTGGCAGAAACAAAAATCCCGGCCGGAAAAACAGGCCTGGATCGCGGTCTGCCCCGGTGCCAAATGGGCCTCCAAACGCTGGCCGCTGGAGCAATACGCCGCCTTGGGACGGCGGCTTTTCCAGGCACAGAGGCTGCTGCCCGTGGTCGTTGGCGGCAGCGAGGATCGCGAAGCCGCGCAGTATTTGATTCAGCAATGGGGGGCGGGCCTGTGCAGCGCCGGGGAACTCACGGTGCGTGAATCGGCCGCCCTGCTGGCCGGAGCCCGGTTCTACGTGGGCAATGACACGGGGGTGATGCATCTGGCCGCCGCGATGAAACGGCCTTGTGTCGGCATTTTTTCCGCCCAGGACTGGCCCGGCATTTGGGAGCCGTATGGCAAAGGACACAAAATAATCCGGCTCGCGGTGGAGTGCGCCGGCTGCCAGCTCAAGGAATGCAACCGGCAGCTTGAATGCCTGAACCACATTGGGGTGGACCAGGTCTATCAAGCCTGCCGGGAAGTGCTGGGGGAGGCGGGCGAATGAACATCCACTTTGAGGAGCTGAATGCGTTTCAGCGCTCCGGTGGCATCGAAGCCGCCACCAAAGAGTTGGTGCTCCATTTGGGGACCTTGGGCGTGAAAGTCACTCGCTCTTCCCTGCACGCCCCCGCTGGTCGGCCCGATGCCGTGCATTTTCATGGAATTTGGCCGCCGCCATTGGCCGGGAGGTTTTTCAACTGGCTCCGCCAGGGCGTTCCCTGTCTGGTCACGCCGCATGGCATGCTGGAGACGTGGGCGCTCTCCCACAAGCGGGTGAAGAAAAAAGTCGCCTGGCACCTCTATCAAAGATATCTGCTAAACCGGGCGGCGGTGTTGCACGGAACTTCGAAGCGGGAAATCTCGCAATTCAAAAAGCTGGGCTTGACCCCGCCGGTCGCGCTGGTGCCTTGGGGGGTTTCCCTGCCGGCCGCCCGCCCGGAAAAGCGGTCAAAAAATGGGTGCCGCACCGCGCTGTTTGTCGGCCGGATATATCCGGTGAAAGGCCTGCCGATGCTGGTTGAGGCCTGGGCCCGGGTGCGGCCCGCCGGGTGGAAACTGCTGCTTGTCGGGCCGGATGAGGCCGGTCACCGGGCGGAGGTGGCCGCGCTGGTAAGCCAGCATGGTCTGGCACCGGCGGTCGAATTTGGCGGGGAACTGGCCGGGGCGGCCAAAGCGGCGGCTTATCGCAACGCTGATTTGTTCATCATGCCCAGTTATACGGAGAATTTTGGGATGGCCATTGTCGAGGCGCTGGCGCATGGGTTGCCGGTTTTGACGACCACGGGCACACCGTGGGCGGACCTGACGGAGCAGGGTTGCGGTTGGTGGGTGGCCCCCACGGTTGAGGCCATCTCCGCCGCGCTGGCGGAGGCCGTCGCCTTGGAGGAGTCGGTTCTGCGGGACATGGGGAGTCGCGGGCGGGATTGGGTGGCGCGCGATTTTACCTGGTCGCGAACCGCCGCCCAGATGAAGGAGTTGTATTCCTGGGTGCTGGACCAAAAAAATCCGCCCGGTTTCGTTGCCGTACCCTGAACCTTCCATGGCCTGTGATGAACGTTGATCTGTCCCAGTATTCTCCCGGTCTTGACCGGGGGGCTTCACGTTTTAAGGAGGTCCTGTGGATTGCGATCCGCTGTTTGTTTTTCGCGCCAGCCCTGCCGTGGCCAAGTTCCTTTCGCGTCTTCTGGCTGCGCTGGTTTGGTGCCAAAGTGGGGCGGGGCGTGGTGATCCGTTCCGCAACCAACATCCATTTTCCCTGGCGCTTGGAAATGGGGGATCATGTCTGGATTGGCGAGGGGTGCTGGCTGTTGAATCTGGCCGGGATAAGCATTGCAAGCCATGTCTGTCTTTCGCAACGGGCTTTTCTCTGCACCGGCAACCACGATTATACTTCGCCCGGATTCGTACTCATGGTCAAACCCATCCAGGTCGAAACCGGGGCCTGGATTGGGGCCGGCGCCTTTGTTGGTCCGGGTGTCTGTGTGGGCAGCCATGCCGTGCTGACGGCAGGTTCCGTGGCGGTCAAAACCCTTGCGCCGTTTGGCATCTATCAAGGCAACCCGGCGGTCCGGGTCAAGGAGCGCGTTATCAAAGGCCCGGAAACCGCCGGCCCAAAGTGAGTCTGCGCCCTCGCGAAATACTAAATGGACGAGCCCGCCTCCAGCCGTTATTCTTGATGCCTGAATATGGCTAAAGAAAAACCACCCGTGGCACGGGGCGGTCGCTTGTGTGTTTCCAAGCCCGATTCGCTTTGCGCCTCCATCACTTTGAGGGATCCCTGGTCCATGCCTTTAAACCATGCCTATGCTTAGCGCCGCCGCCGGGGTTTCCTCCAACCATTTGGTCGCGAAACTCAAGGCCAATTGGATTAATCTGTCTTTGTTAGCTCTGGGCTTTGTTCCCTTGGTGGGGATATTTTTTCGACTTTCATGGGACCGCCCCATTTACCAGTTTTTCCCCCTGGCGATCTTCGGGGCGGGCATGTTCGCCTGGCGGGTGATTAGCGAATCCAGCCTGCCGCTGGCGGTTGGCAGTCCGTGGGGGGATCGACTGCTCTGGGGGGCCATGGGCTTGGTGTTTTTGGCCGCTTGCGTTTTGTGGTCCCCCTGGCTGGGGTACATTGCATTTCTCCTCGGGCTGCTCGCGGTGCAATGGAGTCTGGGCGGCAAGCCCCTGGTAAAGGCCATGATTCCGGTGGGTTTGATGCTGCTGACCTTTTTGCCTCCGCCGCTGGGGTGGGATCAATTATTAACCCTGCGGTTGCGTTCCGTGGCCGTGGATACCAGCAGTTCCTTGTTGGATTGCCTGCAGGTGGTTCATGTCCGGGACGGCAACACCCTGCAATTGCCCGGCCGCCAGTTGCTGGTGGCCGAGGCCTGCAGTGGCATCAACTCGTTTGTCTTGTGCAATGCCTTCTGCCTGTTTTGGCTCCTGTGGCAGCGTCGCACGTTATGGTGGTTGTGTCTTGCCCTCCCGGCCACGAGCTTGTTTGTGGTCCTGGGCAACATCTTCCGCATCACCTTTGGCACGGCGGCGTTTTACTATTGGAAAGTGGATTTGCTGGATGGCTGGCCGCATGAAACGTTTGGCCTGGTATTGTTGCTGGTTTATTGCCTGGTGGTGATGAGTTCGGACGTGCTTTTGGCCTTCATTTTTGAGCGCTCCACCCGTATGCCGGCCACGGCCGGGGCGGGTGTCGATCCCGCCGCGCCCGCCGGCCAGGAGCGGGTGATCCTGGGGCACAAATGGGTGGGCCCGTTATTGGCCCTGATCGGTTTGGGCGTGGCGGCCACGCACGTGTTTTTGGGGGGACGCCATGGGGTGGCCCCTTTGGCCAAGCTTTCCTTTTCGTCCCCGGAATTGAAATTATCCTTGCCCGACCACCTCGCGGGTTGGGATCGCATCAATACCGGCTCCGGCGATCTGAGCCTGGTTCAAGTCTTGGGCGTTCATTCCATTGGCTGGCGTTTCCGTCGCGAGGGGGTATCGGCCACGGTGTCCGTGGATTACCCGTTGGATGGGTTTCACAATGTCCGGGTTTGCTACGAGGGCCAGGGATGGCATGCCCTGGCCGAGGATGAAATGCAGGTGCCTGGACAAAAGGATCTGCATGCCCTCAAATTGAGTTTGGCCCAGTCGTTTCAATTTGCGGAAGTATGGCATTCGGTCGTGAATAGCCAGGGCGAATGGATTGATCCGCCCAAGGCCGTCCGTTTTGGCGAGACGATGCTGCCGCAGGCGGGGTATCGCATCCAGACGATCATTGGAGGTTATGCCCGCGTGACCCCGGCGGAAGAAGAGGGGGCCGAGTCGTTATTCCTCGCCGCCCGGCGGGAATTACTACCCCAGATGGTGGCGCAACTGCGAAAGGGGGGTAAATGAATCCGCTGCATGGCATTCGCCGCTGGCTGGCCCTGCGACCTTGGCGGCAATTTTTATATTGTCTGCCGGCCTTGCTGGCTTTGGGCATGGGCCTGGTGGTGATTTCCATGATTTTCGTTCATGGCCGCATTGACATGCATTGGCGCTACCAAAACCTCGCCAAATACTACCTGGCAACCCATCAATATGAACCGGCCCGCGTGGCCTGTCTGCGTGGCTTGAATGGCCGGAACAACAGCCAGGAGCGCGCGCGCTGGCTTTATTATCTGGCGATTGCCATGAACGGCTTGGGGCAGCAGCGCGATGCCGCCGCCTTGATCAATGCCGCCGCCCCGGCCGACTCCCCGGGTTGCGTGGAGGCGCATTTGATTGTGGTGGAAAATCTCTTGAGTTCCACCAACCTCACCCCGGAAATCCTCAAACTCGCGGAACGCCACTTGCTCAACGCCCTCAAATTGGAACCCGATTCCCTGGAGGTCAACGAGGATTTGGCCCGTTATTATATCAATACCCATGAGTTGCCCAAGGCCCAGGCGCGGCTCATGAAGATCTACTCCCGCAAACCGGACACCGCCTTGTTGCTGGCCATTTCCTACGACATGCAAACCAACGCCGCCGCCGCGCTGAGCTGGGCCGATCGCGCCCTCGCGGCCTACGAACACAACCTCATGGAATCGGCCCCGAATTATCATACCGCCGACCGGATTGGACTGGTGCGTTCCGTGTACCTCAAGCAAAAATACTCCCAGCTCCAGGCCACCGCTCCGCCCTCCCCCGCCGCCGGGGCGGCACCCCAAAGCAATGTGGCGCCGCAGGATAGCCCGGCCGTCTGGCTGGGCATCGTCCGGTTGTTGTTATCCAATGGCAAATTTGCCCCCGCGTTGCAGACGCTCGAACAACAAATGCAGGTCAATTCCAATGCTGTCTACGCCTCGGCCCTGGGGGATGTTTGCGCCCTTTGGGCCCGGCAGATCGTGCCCGATAACCCAGCCGCCGCCGCCACCCACTTTCAACTCATTCAAAAAGGATTGGGCTATGACCCGGAAAATTTGGATTTGAAGTTGCTCCTGGTGCAGACCACTCATGCCAAGGATGATACCGCCGCCCCCGCGCAAAAATTGCTGGATCAACTGGTCAAGGATGCCACCGGCACCATGGCCGCCTGGTGGCAATTTGTTTTGTGGACGGATGATCGTATCCGCGGAGATTTGGCCAGCGCCCGCCAGCATTTGCAAAGTGCCTACCAATTGGACCCGGACATCCCCCAAATCAAGAACGATCTGGCCATGGACTTGTCCGCTGGCAGTCCGGCGGACCAGGCCCAGGCCCTCAAACTCATTCAGTCCGTTCTGGATCAATTTCCTTACGAGCCCGGGTTCCGCGATACCCGGGGCCATGTGTATGCCGCGCTGGGGCGCTACCGGGAGGCGTTGGCGGATCTTGAATTTGCCGTCCCCCGCGAGGCCAATGCCACCGGCACCAAAAAATTGCTGGCCACGGTCTATACGGCCTTGGGCATGACCCCGCCCACCCCTGAAGTGAGTTCCAGCAAAGAAATCGGGCAGGTCGTCACCCTGATGAACCAAAGGGAATATGCCGCCGCCATGAAAATCCTGGAAGACGAATTGCAGGCCGGATCCAATTCCGTCTATGCCCCAAAGTTGGCCGAAGTTTGTGCCGACTGGGCGGAAAGCCTCCCGGCTGACCAGGTGGAAAAGCGGCTCCAGCTCATTCAAAAAGGCCTGCTGGCGGCGCCCGACAATCAAAAATTACAGGCCCTCCTGCTGCCGATCTCCCATCTGGCCGGTCCCGCCGGGGCCGGGGCAAAAAACCTGATTGCGCGGATGGTGGGTCAGGCCAATGGCGAAACCGCCGCGCAATGGCATCTGTTTTTGGGGCAGGATGCCCGGCAGCGCGGGGACCTCGCGGCGGCGCGCCAGGAATTGCTGGCCGCCTATCAACTCGCCCCCCAGGCGCCACAAATTCAAATTAATCTGGCCAGCTTGCTGGCCGATGGCCCCCCCGCCGATTTGGCCCAGGGGTTGGCCTTGATCCAGCCCCTGCTGGATCAGTTCCCCGACAGTCCCGAATTTCGCGACATTCGCGGCCGGATTTTTGCCCGGCTCGGGCGCAATCAGGAAGCCGCCGCCGACTTGGAATTGGCCGTGGGCCACCTGGAAAATCCCGCCGCCACGCGCCAGGTCCTGGCCCGGGTTTATGACGCGCTCGGCAAAACCAAGCAGGCGCAACAACTGCGCCGGCTGTCCCCCTAAAAAAGCGTTGGACAGCCTGGGTCCATCGTCTCCGTCGTCTTCCCAACCCCTGCCGACCAAGACCTTTCTCAAGTTTCCAACCCCAACTTCGGAGTTCCGGTTGAAAACACTTTTTCGTTCGGGTCCCTTCCAGAGGGATGAAAGAATCTTGTCCTGCACCCTCAAAAAGAAAGTGACCGGCTTCATCCCAAGATTGCCAACGTGCCCTGAACGTGGCATACTCCCCTGATGAACGTGGTGCTGGAAACCGACCAACTCAATCGCCTGCGCCCGGCGCGAATAATTCGCCCGGCCGGGATCGCTTTGCCTGGGCTGGTGCCGTTGCCGGTTTCCCGGTGGCGGATGGCTTGGTCGGTCCGCTGAAAATCACCCGACCGATCCTTTCCCAGTTGCCGCCGGACCTGGATGTCGCGGCCCGATAACATCAATTTCTCATGCAAGAATTCACCGCCCTTGACGGCGCCATCCTCGTGGACAAGCCGGCCGGACTGACCTCCCACGATGTGGTGGATGTCATCCGCCGCCAGTTCAGCATCAAAAAGGTCGGCCATTGCGGCACCCTGGACCCCAATGCCACCGGCCTGCTGATCATTGTGCTGGGCCGCGGCACCAAGCTCTCCGAACGCCTCATGGGCGATGACAAGGTCTATGAAGGCACCATCAAATTTGGCGAGGCCACCGATAGTTACGATTGCGATGGCGAATTGACCGGTTCCCTGCCGGTCATGCCCATGACGCTGGATGAGTTGAATGCCGAGGCCGCCACCTATATTGGCGACCAACTCCAGGTGCCCCCCATGGTTTCCGCCATCAAAAAGAACGGCGTCCCGCTGTACAAGCTGGCCCGCCAGGGCGTGGAAGTGGAGCGCGAACCGCGCCTGATCCATATCTATAATTTTCGCTTCACCGAATACGACGAGCCGTACGGAAAATTCCGGGTCGCCTGCACCAAGGGCACCTATGTCCGCAGTCTGGCCCACGACCTGGGCCAAAAGCTCGGCTGTGGCGCCCACCTGACCACCCTGCGGCGGAGCGCCTCCGGCAAATTCGACGTGGCCGATGCGTTGCCGCTGCAATCCCTTGTCCAATTGACCGAGGCGCAGTTGATCACCAAGGTCATCCCGTATTTGAAGCTCGCCGTGGCCTGACATGAAACTCTGCCGCGCCGCCAAAGAACTGGGCAACGGCAACCAGAAGGTTTGCCTGGCGGTCGGGGTGTTCGACGGTCTGCACCTCGGGCACCAGCAGATCATCCGGCAGACCGTCACCGACGCGCGCCAGCACGATGCCTTGGCCCTGATCGTGACGTTTGACCGGCATCCCCATGCGATTGTCGCGCCCGACAAACTGCCGCCGCGAATTTATTCCCCCGCGCAAAAACTGCGGGCCGCCCAATCGCTCGGCGTGGATGCCGTGCTGGAAATCCCCTTTGACCGCGCCTTCAGCGAAAAAACGGGCGAGCAGTTTGTGCGGGAAATGATTTGTGACCTCGGCCGGGTTCACAGCGTCTGTGTCGGGGCGGATTTTGTGTTTGGCCACCGGCGCAGCGGCGACGTGGCCTTGCTCCGCCAGCTCGGGCAGGAATGCCATTTCCAAGTTCACGGCCTGCCGGCGGTGTCGCTGGATGGCGAAGTGGTCAGCAGCACCCGCATTCGGGAAGCCATCCGCGTCGGCAACCTGGATGCCGCCAGCCAGATGCTGGGCCGGCCCTATGCCATTTCCGGCCGCGTGGTCGAAGGCGACCGCCTCGGCCGGCAATGGGGCTTCCCCACCGCCAATCTGGACACCACCGGCCTGGTGTTGCCGCCCCATGGCGTCTATGCCGCCGTGACCCGCCTGCCCGAGCGCATGTATCGCGCGGCCCTGAATATCGGCCTGCGGCCCACCGTGGCGTCCGCCCGTCCGCAGTTGCGGGTCGAGGCGCATCTGCTGGATTTCAGCGGCGACCTCTACGGCCTGGAGCTGGAAGTGGAACCCGGCGTGAAACTCCGGGACGAAAAACGGTTTGCCTCCCCCGGGGAACTGCAGGCGCAAATCCAGCGCGACGTGGCGGCCGTGCGGCGGGAAGACTAACTTAAGTTATTGCAGTTGTGTTGTTTGCGTTTGCCTTGTAAATTTGCTCAACAAGCTTGCGGTCGACGCCCGGAAAAGATTATCCTTGAAGTTTCCCCAGATACGGTTAACATGGAAAGGCGTCAGTCTTCTGGTGTTCGCAGTTCCAGCTTCACAGCCATGAACGCGGCAGTTTCGTCAGAAGCCGCATGTTCACGGTGGGTGCGGAATTATTTCTGAACCCACGTTCGATTCTTTTGTCTGATTATTTTATGTTGAAACGCAAAGCTACGGCGGCGAAAAACACGCCGCATACCGCACGCAGCAGCGGCAGTCCGAAAGCGCCGAAATTGAAGGATCCGCCCGCCCGGCGGCGATTTGTCATTTCCAACAAGGCCGTCAAACTGGACGGCTCCAAGGCTGAATCTGGAACCCCCGCCAAGGCCACCCCCACTCCCAAGACCGCCGCCGCCCCCAAGACTGCCGCCGCCCCCAAGGCCCCGGCCAATGGCCAGACCCCGCCACCGACGGTTTCCATGCCCGCGATGGACTTGTCCGAAACCATCAAGACCCTGCTGCATCTCTCCCAAGAGCATGGCTACATCACCTATGATGATATCAATGACATCCTCCCGGACAATCTGAGTCCGGAAGATCTCGACGCCGTGCTTTCCAAGCTGCGCGGGTTGGACGTGGAAATTGTCATGGACCAGGCCGAGGCCGAGCGCGCCGAGCGCAAGCAGCCCGATCAGGCCCAGAACGAAGAGGTGGATGAAGACGCCCGGCTCGAGATCCTCGATGACCCGGTCCGGATGTACATGAACCAGATGGGCAAAGTGCCCTTGCTCACCCGCGAGCAGGAGGTCGAGATCTGCAAAAAAATCGAGGACGCCGAGACCGAGATGAAAAACATTGTGTACAGCCTCGGCTTCACCGCCAAGGAACACATCGCCATCGCCGAAAAACTGCTCTCCGAGCCGCCCAAGGAGCGGTTTGACCGCGTCATCGTGGACAAGAAAATCGCCAACCGCGAGGGCCACCTCAAGGATTTGCGCAAGCTCATCAAAAAAGTCCGCGAACACGACCAGAAGGTGGACGAAAAATATTTTGCCTGGCAAAAAGCGCAGCAGAAATCCCGCAAGGAGGCGTTGGAGGCCGAATTCCACAAGCTGAACACCAAGCTGCAGGAAATGTTCGCCAAGTTTTATTACAAGCAGAAAGTCGTCGAGGAAATGATCGTCGTGGCCGGCAACATCCACGAAAAGTTTCAGGCCAGCCACCGCCGGGCGCAGGAGCTGTCCGCCCTGACCACCCCGGAAAACGCCGAGGTCATCGAGGCCGAACAGCAGAAGATCCAGACGCTGGAATTGTTTGGCCGCATGCCGCGCGAGGAATTCCGCAAGGCGTATCTCGCCTTGAAGGCGGCCGCCGACCGCGGCTTGAAGGCCAAGACCCACATGGCCGAGGCCAACCTGCGCCTCGTCGTCTCCGTGGCCAAGAAATACACCAACCGCGGCCAGTCCTTCCTGGACCTGATTCAGGAGGGCAACATCGGCCTCATGAAAGGCGTCGAAAAATTCGAATACCGTCGCGGTTACAAATTCTCCACCTACGCCATCTGGTGGATCCGGCAGGCCATCACCCGCAGCATCGCCGACCAGGCCCGCACCATCCGCATCCCGGTGCACATGATCGAAATCATGAACAAGCTCTGGCGCGCGCAAAAGCAGCTCACCCAGGAGCTGGGCCGCGAGCCCACCCCCGAGGAGCTGGCCGACGAAATGCACATGCCCGTCGCCCGCATCCACGCCCTGCTCAAGATGGCGCAACAGCCCGTCTCCCTCCACGCCCCGGTGGGCGATGACGGCGACGTCAGCGTCGGCGACTTCATCGAAGACAAGTCGGCGGAAAACCCCTCCGACGTCACCAGCTACAGCCTGCTCCGCGAAAAGCTCAGCGACGTGCTCACCACGCTCACCGAGCGCGAGCGCAAGATCCTCGAAATGCGTTTCGGCCTGGCCGACGGCTACGAGCGCACGCTCGAGGAAATCGGCAAGATGTACAACGTCACCCGCGAACGCATCCGCCAGATCGAGGCCAAGGCCTTGCGCAAGCTGCGCCACCCCACGCGCGTCCGCCATCTCCAAGGCTTCCTCGAAGGCGCGGAAGTCCAGTAAGCGGCCATCTTCTCAACTCTCCACCGCCCGCGACCGCATGGTCCCGGGCGGTTTTTTATCAAGCATTTATCCCGAACTCCGAAGTGGGCAATGAAATCGAAAAGACCTATCGCGTGCCCAACGCGGTAGGGCGCGTCACTCCGTGCGCGCCGCGCCTGCAACAAGAGTGAACAAATTGTCCCCAGCGTCGTATTCCCAACCCGTTGCCTACTAATAACCGGCATTCCAGCTTCCCTCGTTCCCACATAAACCTCATTTTATGGGCTTTCTTGCCGGTTTGAAGAATTTCGGCTTACGTCCCCGGACACTGGCCATGGCAAAAGCATGGACCATGCAGGGGTGGCACGGGCCACTGGCCCGTCCTGCCGGGCTACCAGCCCGGCTGAGCGGAGCGGGGCGCACGGTGGGAAACGGTCTCCGCAGGCAAAAAGAGCGCCTCACCCGTTCCGTCCGGCGGGTCGCCGGACGGTACGGGCCAGTGGCCCGTGCCACCCTTGTTTGCAACCGCTCGCTAATGCTTTAGAGCGCCCCTGCCCCTCACAAAGGTGGCACGATTTATTCTTGCGTCCCGTGCGCCGGTGGGGCAAAAATGCCGAACCATGAACCTCTCGGGCATCCATCTTGGACGTTTCATTCCCACTTTTTTGCGCGCGATCGTGCTGTTGGGCCTCCTCAGCCACGCGGCCAGCGCGGCGGAGCCTGCCGCCCCGCACGAAAAGGAATACCAGCCCGCGCCGGGGGAGTTTGATGCCGTCGGCCAGGCGATTGTCACCTTGCTGCAGACCAAAGATGCGCCACGATTTGCCACGAACTTCATGGCGTCCGCAGCCGATTTCCATTCACTGCTGGCCACCAATCCGTCGGCCCAGGATGTGGCGACGGAGCAGCAGTTGGAAGCCCATAATGACACCCGGTACCGCCAATTGTTGGCGGAGGCAAAGACCGTTTTGCACCGGGCGGATGCGTTGGGCCTGGATTTTTCCCAGGGTGGATTGCAAGCCCAAGGGGTCACTCCCGCTCATTTTGGAAGGATCTCCTGGTTGCGAAATCAGGCGAACGGCCACCTGCCGTGGGTGCAGACTCTGGAGATCATCCTCAAAGTCAGCGGTTGGTCCAATCCCCCTGCGGGCGGCGATTTCAAGCTGGCCGTCGGCGGCCTGGCCAAGTTTCCCGGCGGTTGGCACATTGTCAATGGCCTCCAATGGTCAGGCTTCCCCACCAATGTGGCCGACCCCAAGCTTTTGCGGACGCTGCTCCTCCAACAAAAAATGGCCAACAATCAGGGCTTCTCCGCCGAAGACGACCCGGCGCTGCAAGCCATGGCCGACACGCTGGTGCGGTTTATCCGTGAGCGCGACCCTGGCATCTTGGCCAAAGAACTGCTCGTCAGCAGCGACTTGGTCTGGAGTCAAATCGAACAGCGCGGCGGCCACGGCCCATCGCGCAAGGAACTCGACGAAGCAGTGACAGAGCAAAATCAGCGTCAACTCCAAATGGCCCAAGCGGCGGTGAAATTGATGGAAGATGCGGGCGTGGACTTGAAGCTTGCCGACATCTCGGTCATCTCCGCCACGGTGGGCCAGGCCCACCAGTCGGGGCCCAGCGATTCGCTCGACCAGACGCGGGCGAGCTAGTTTAAACTCACGCTGTCGGTGAAGACTGAGGCCAAGGCCAGGAACGGTCAGCCGCTGGCGGGGGAATATGTGCTGGGGATCAAGCGACTCGTCCGCTACGGCGAGGCGTGGAAGCTGGAGGACAACCTGCATTGGGAGAAATTGCCGGCCGGGATTCTGGATGCCCAGACCCAGGAGAAGCTGGATTATGAGTCTTACGTGGCGGAGCACGGCACCCTGCCATGGCACAGCACCGTGCCCGAAATCGAATTTACGACCCTTGCCGATGGCAAGAAAATGAAACTCTCCGATCTGCGCGGCAAGGTGGTCATTCTGGATTTTTGGGCCACTTGGTGCGGTCCCTGCCAGACCCCCATGGCCGAACTCCAGGAACTGCGCGCCGCCCATCCCGCCTGGCAGGACCAGGTGGTGATCATGCCCTTGAGCATCGACGATACGATGGCCGCCGTTCGCCGCCACGTGGAAATGCGCGGCTGGACCAATACCTTCAACGTCTGGGCCGGCGACGGAGGCTGGCAATCGGCACCCGCCACGACCTTCCGGGTCACCGGTGTGCCCACGTCCTATGTCATAGACCAGCAGGGAAAGGTCATTTGGGCCGGCCATCCGGTGGGTGCCGATTTCGGCAGAACGGTGGACCAGTTGCTGGCCCATTGACCAGGGGCGCTCCAAAGTCCGGCATTAGCGAGCGGTTGCAAACCAGGGGGGCACGGGCCACTGGCCCGTACCGTCCGGCGACCCGCCGGACGGAATGGGTGAGGCGCTCTGTTTGCCTGCGGAGACCGTTTCCCACCGTGCGCCCCGCTCCGCTCAGCCGGGCTGGTAGCCCGGCAGGACGGGCCAGTGGCCCTTGCCACCTCTGCAGGGTCCATGCTTTTGCCATTAGGGCGACTTTAGAGCGCCCCTGCCCATTGACGGTTCAACGGCTCAACAGGCTTCTCATTTGCCCGCGTTAATGTTATTTTATGGCATGGAACTTTACCTGATGCGCCATGGCGTGGCGATTGAGCGCGGCACGCCCGGTTTTGAGGACGACCTCTCCCGTCCGCTCACGCCCAAGGGCCGCCGCCAATTGCGGAAGACCATCAAGGCCATCCAGCGGCTGGCCGGGAAATTCGACCTGATCATTTCCAGTCCCGTGCTGCGCGCGAAACAGACGGCGGAAATCGTGGCCGGGGAAATGAAATTGAAAGCCCAGGTGCGCTACTCGAACGCGCTGGCCCCGGCGGGGACCTCGGCCGCGATCCTGTTGCGGCAGTTGGAGCGCGAAAAACCGGCCCCGAAGAAAATCCTGCTCGTGGGCCATGAGCCGGACCTGAGCGGATTGGTGGCCCAGTTTGTCACCGGCGGCCAGACGCTGGCGCTGGATTTCAAAAAGGGCGGCCTGTGCAAACTGGAGGCCGAAAACCTGCGCGTCGGGCAGTGTGCCACCCTCGCCTGGCTCCTCACCCCCAAACAGTTGAAAATGCTGGATTAGCCGGACGGAATGGTTCAACCACAGATGGACACAGATAAACACAGATTTTGAAGAGAGCATCGTGGCGCTGAAGTCCGGGCACATCATTTTGGAAAAATTAGCGCTAATTCGCGCAATTCGCGTCAACCCGTCTTTTTTTTGATGCGGTTTACAAAATGCGTGAACCCGCAAAACGATCGGCATTGGGGAGCGCGGCCTTCGGCTTCCGGCTTGTTTCCGTGCCCACCCGCGGTTAAAAATCGTTTTTCTGGTGTTTCCTTGGTTGCTTGGTTGTTTAGTTTCACCCAATGCGGAATGAAATCTTCTGGATGACCGTTTTCCCAAAGCTGTTTTGCAGGCGCTCCAGGATTTCCCGGCGGCGGTAGCGCACGATCTCGGAAAGCCACACATTGTTATCCACGTTCACAAACAGGGTGCCTTTGTGCAGATTGGCGGGCTGGGCGTGGGCGGTCACCGCAGGATCAATCAGCGAGTTCCAAACCTTGACGATTTCGACATCCGACTGCCGGGCCTCAATCCGCAATTCCTTGAGCAAACCAGGCAGCACGTCGCCGGCATTCCGCGCGGGCGTGACCCGCGCGACTTCAAGCGGCCCATAATCCACGCCCCGCCATTGGGCGAGAATTTTGGCGCGGGCATAGGGGTTATGTATTTTTGGCGGCATCGGCGGCCACAGCTTAACCCCACTTGACGCCGCCTGCCACGCTGAAGTGGACCATGCAGGGGTGGCACGGGCCACTGGCCCGTCCTGCCGGGCTACCAGCCCGGCTGAGCGGAGCGGGGCGCACGGTGGGAAACGGTCTCCGCATGCCAAAAGAGCGCCTCACCCGTTCCGTCCGGCGGGTCGCCGGACGGTACGGGCCAGTGGCCCGTGCCACCCTGGTTTGCAACCGCTCGCTAAAGCCGGACTTTAGAGCGCCCCTGCCGGGCCTCCGGCCTGCAAAAATGACATCGTCTCCCTGGCGGCCGTCGGTTAAGCTGGCGGGCATGTTGTGGAAAAAAAACTGGGAACTGGAGGCCGTGCTGGCGTTGCTGGGCGGCATCTTCGCCGCGTTTCTTTTTGGCAATCTCGCGGCCGGCTTGCTGCGCCACGCCGGCGTGGCTGGTTTTCAGGGCGAGTTCAGTGTGGGCAGCGTGTTGCTGGCCACGTTAAGTTTTCATGGCGCGGCGTTGTTGCTGGGGGCGGCCTTTCTGAAGTACTACGATATTTCCTGGCGCGAGGTGTTTAACCTGGCGGACTGGAAACGCAGTGGCCGGCTGGCGGTGCTCGTTCTGCTCGGGGTTGCCCCGGTGGTGCTGGGACTGAAGGCGGTCTCGGAATGGGGCTTGGAGAAACTGCACTGGGCGGTTACGGAGCAGGCGGCGGTGGAATTGATCTTTGGAGCCAGCGCCGGCGTGCGCCTCTATCTGGTGGTCTTCACCGTGATTCTGGCGCCATTGGCGGAGGAATTTGTGTTTCGCGGCCTGCTGTTTTCCGTCGCCATGCAGCTCGGCTGGCCCAAGCTGGGCTGGGTGGGCGTCAGTGTGTTTTTTGCCCTCATGCATACCAGCGCCCCCATCTTTTTGCCGCTCGTCGTGCTGGCCATGGCCCTGACCTGGCTTTATGTGAAGACCGAAAGTCTGCTCGCCCCGGTGCTGGCGCACAGCCTGTTTAACACCGCCAACCTGGTGCTGCTGCTCACCCAAGTGGATCATTCAACGGTTTGATTGAACCGGATCGCGCCATGAACGAATTCGAGCTGATTGCGCAGCTGTTGCCCTCCCTGCCCGCCAACGATACGGTGGTGGCCGGGGCCGGGGATGATTGCGCGGTGCTGGACTTGGGGGTGCCCGACCGCTTGATTCTGTTCAAGACGGACGCCGTGGTGGAAGGCATTCATTTCACCCGCGAAACGCCCCCGGAAAAGGTCGGCCGCAAGGCCCTCGCCCGCTGTCTGAGCGATGTCGCCGCCATGGCCGGCACGCCCACGGCGGCGCTGGTCACGCTCGCCTTGCCGGCAGCGTTCGATCCCGATTACGTCACGCGCGTTTACGCCGGGCTCAACGCCCTGGCCGCCCAATCCGGCGTGGCGGTGGTCGGCGGTGAAACCACCACCAATCCGGGCGGCCTGCTGCTTTCCATCGCGCTGCTGGGCATGGTGGGGCGCGGCCGGCAGATTCTGCGCCGGGGCGCCCAGGTGGGCGACGCGATCTTTGTGACGGGTGAACTCGGGGGTTCCCTGGCGGGACGGCACTTGGACTTCGAACCCCGGCTGGCCGAGGCCCGCTGGCTGGCGGAACATTTTCCCATTCATGCCATGCTGGACTTGAGCGACGGCCTGGCCGGGGATTTGCGTCACTTGCTGGCCGCCGGCGGCGTGGGGGCCGAGCTGCTGCAGTCGGCTTTGCCGGTGTCGCGGGCGGCCAAATTGCGCGCGCGCGGGCATGGCCAGCCGCCGGGCACCACGCCCAAGCCCCCGGCGTTGGCGGCGCTCACGGATGGCGAGGATTTTGAGCTGCTCTTCACGGTGGCCAGCCCCGCGGCGGTGAAATTGTTGGATGCCTGGAAAAAGGCGTTTCCCCATTTGAAACTCACCTGCATTGGCCGGATCATTTCGGGCGAAGGGATCCGGCTGCGCACGCCCACCGGGGTCCAGAGCCTTCCGGCCCGGGGCTACGAACACTTTCAAGCTCCCGCCTGATGGAATTCCACTCCCACCATCCCGCCGAAACGGAAGCCCTCGGGGAGCGGTTCGCCCGCCATGCGCGCCCGGGGTGGGTCCTGGCTTTGAATGGGGATTTGGGGGCGGGCAAGACCCGTTTTGTGCAGGGGCTGGCCCGGGGATTGCAGGTTGCCAGCCGCGTGCATTCCCCCACATTCACCCTGGTCAATGAATACCCGGGCGGACGGCTCAAGCTGTTTCACCTGGATCTGTACCGGTTGGAGACGCCGGAACAGGTTTTGTCCGCCGGCATTGAGGAATTTCTGCAAACGGATGGCGTGTGTGTGATTGAGTGGGCGGCGCGCCTGGCGGGCCTGGGGTGGCAGATTCCCGAAATGCGGACGATCCACATCGAAATTTTGAGCGAATCCGAACGGAGAATCATCTATGACGATCTTGGCGCTTGAATTTTCCTCCTCCCGGCGGAGCGTGGCGCTGGCCCACGAAACGGGGCCGGTGTTGGCCGAAGCCGTGGAGTCCACGGGCGGGCGCGGAACCAACGCCTTGGGCTTGATCGACCAGGCCCTGGCGGCGGCGCGGCTTTCGCGCCAGGCCATTGATGTGTTGGCGGTGGGCTTGGGACCGGGCAGCTATACGGGAATCCGGGCCGCGCTGGCCGTGGCGCAAGGCTGGCAACTGGCGCGCAACGTGAAGACGCTGGGCATCAGCAGCACAGAGAGTCTGGCCGCCCAGGCGCAGGCGGAGGGATTGCATGGCCGCGTGCATCTGGTCATGGATGCGCAACGCGGCGAATATTACCTCGCCAGATGGGAAATCTCCGATACGGAAAGACGGTCGCTTTCGCCCCTCGCCATTGTGCCGGCGGCAGAACTTGCCGCCCGGGAAGCCGTCGGGGAAATTTGTGCCGGGCCGGACCGGAAGCGCGCCCTGTTCCCCTCCGCTGCCATGCTGGCGGTTTTGGCCCAGACGCGATGTGATTTTGTGTCCGCGGAGACCTTGACCCCCATTTATTTGCGGGAGACCATGTTTGTCAAAGCCCCAGCCTCGCGGAATGCCTAATCCGCGACAAGGCTGTCTCACAGCAGGACAGTGCAGCCCCGGAAATATCGATTTCCAACGGATTTTTCGCGTAAAATGTGGTACACATGTTGCTGCATTCGTTAGGTTAGATTCGAAATTATGCTTTTGCGTTGCCAATCCAAGAACTTGCAGACGGGGTTTACCTTGTTGGAGGTGATCATTTCCTTTGTGGTGCTTGGCTTGGTGACGAGTGGCATTCTATACGGCTATGTCCAGATGAACCGCATGGCCACCTGGTCATCGTGGTCCTTGGCGGCGCAATCCTGCGCCTCGCAAGGACTGGAGCAGGCGCGGGGGGCGCAATGGTATGAGACCGGGGGCTTTGATCAGTGGAAGTCACAAAATCCGCTGACGAATGCAGATGGGTCGGTCTTTGTCGTGAGCCAGACCAATACTTTGGATGTGCCCTCGTCGGGAGCCTTGATTTATGTCACCAATTACATCCGGGTCTCCGCCTGGAGCATTAGTCCGCCGCTGCGCATGATCCGTTCTGATTGTGTCTGGTTTTTTCCGCAGAGCTCACAATATTTTACGAACAGCGTGATCGGCATGCGGGCTCCAGACCAATGAAACTTTTGCCGCAAATTTCCCGCCGCACCCAAGGTTACACCTTGTTTGAGCTGATGATCGGCTCGTTTATATATTGTGTTATTTTGGGGGGTACCAGCATTGGCTTGTTGATCATGGGGTTGCGCGTCTACACCTTGAGCGGCACCAAGTTGTCGGCCTCAATGGGTGCCATCAAGGTGCTGGGGCAGATCCGGAATGACATCCGGGCCTCCAAGCAGGAGTATGTGGGCAATTTAAGCACGCCGGGCGACCCCACCACCTTTGGCAATATCACAGTCAACGGCATTAACCCCATGCAGGGGTCGGCCTTGCAAATTTGCAGCACCTCCACGAATGGCCCGCCGGAGCACATCTATTACCTGGATACCAGCGGTGCCACCAATGCGTTGAGAGTTTATGTGAACGATGGGGTTGACCCGGCCACAAATTATATTCTGGCCCTCTATATCACCAACCAGGTGGTGTTTACGGAGGAGGATCCGTTTGAAAATGTTCAAACCAATTACGCGAACAACCGAATCATTCGAATGGAACTGGACTTTTACCAATGGGAGTACCCAGTGGGCATGATTGGCGGATCCACGAACTGGAACGCCTACGACTTCTACCGGGTCACCACCCGGATTTCCCGCCGCATGATTGATTAACCAGAACCACGAGCTGTTTATGAATCTCAACCTTGAATCCCACGCCCGTCGCCACGGTTTCGCCCTGATCGCGACCATGTGTCTGACCCTGACCATGTTGATTGTCTTTACGAGCATGTTCTACTGGACTAGCTCCGTGGCGAAAATCACCCAGTTTAACAACCAGTACGTCATGAGCCAGGCCGCCGCCGAGGCGATGACCGAAATGGCGCTGGGGGCGCAGATGCGCGATTATGCTTATGGGAGCCTGAATTCCAATCTGAGTGTTTATACCCCGGCGCTGGCGCCCGCCGCCCAGACCAACGCGGATGGCACCTCATGGCCGATACAATACTGGTTTAGTGATGTGACCGGGAGCACCAATGCTCTCGCGGTCATTCCCGGCGTGCAGCAATCCATTTTATATCCGCTGGGTTCGCAATTTGGCGGTTTGTCGGGTTATCCCTGGTTCTGGACCAACATTGTCACCGCCACGCCGATCGGCCAACCCTACACGGTGCCCGTCACCATCACCCAGGTGGTTAATTACAGTTCCGTGCCGGTGTTTCAGTTTGCCATTTTCTATAATATAAACCTGGAAATAGATCCCGGGGCCAGCATGTTTGTCAATGGGCCGGTTTTTTCGAATCAAGGAATTTGGGCCGGCACTGACAATCTTACTTTTAACAATACCGTGCAGGCGGTTGCCGGGGTTAATATCACCAGCACTGATCCGTTTTGCCTCAGAAAAACCGACGCTAATGCGCCACCGCATTTTACCATGGGCGGCCAGCCTTCCACGGCCTCGACCGCGATCACCCTGCCCATTGGGGGGGACAATGTTGAAGCCATCCTCAATATTCCGCCGGCGGCCACTTTTGGCATGGGGACGCCTGCCGCTTATACCACCAATGGCGAGGTGTATGTGGCAAACGTGGCTGACTTGATTATTTCCAACGCTATATGGGGGACCAACGTGAATCCGCTGACCCTGACCCTGGCCACCAAGAAGACAAACAACATCAGCATCTGGTATCAGGATCAGTCGGGCTCCCAGAGCAATTATTTGACCCCCTTGACGCCCGATTATTATGTTTTTGCCACCAATCCGCCCACGGGCAAGTACACCAACTGGATTTCAGGAAACCTGGCGGATGGCAAACTTTGCTATACCAATGTGGTTTATGCCGGCTGGTCGTTTGCCACCAATGCCGCTTTTTATGATTATCGGGAACTTGCTACTGTGCAGGCGGTTTCGCTGAGCATCACGAATCTGGCAAAATGGCTGACCAACACCGCCGCCAATGGCGGCAGTAATTATAATCGTTATTGTGGGGTTGCCAAGGGGCGCCTTATTGACGGCATCTGGGTTTATAATGACGTGCCTTTTGTCACAAATGGCACCTTGCCGGCCGTGCGGGTGGCGGATGCCTCAACCATGCCAACGCCCAACGGGCTGTCGGTGGCCACGCCGATGCCGATTTATGTGTGGGGTAATTACAACAGCCAGATCAGCCCAACGCAGGTCTCCAGCGGCACGAACACCGCCAACACCTATCCTGCCGCCTTGATGGGCGATGCCATTACCGTTCTCTCCAGTGCCTGGAGCGATTCTTACAATTCCGGCACCAGCTTGTCTTCGCGGAATGCCACGGCGATCACCATCAACGCCGCCTGTCTGGAAGGGATCGTGCAATCTTTTACCAACAGCACCACCCCAAACGGCCCCTATGGTTACAGTGGCGGGACGGAAAACTTCCTGCGCTTTTTGGAAAATTGGAGTGGGGTTTCCACCACCTATAATGGGGCCATCGTCGTGATGTTTCCCAGCATTTTCGCAACCAGCTCCTGGATCACTCCGGGCACCTATTACGACGCGCCGGCGCGAAATTGGGGCTTTGATTACAACTTCACCCACCAGAACCTCCTGCCCCCGATGGCTCCCTGTTTGAAAAAGACGGTCCGGGTCAGTTGGGCGGCGAATTGACAAACTGGATGAACTCCGTTTGGAATTTGCGCAAATCCGGCCGGTTGATGTACATCATGTGGCCGGCGTCAAATTCCGCGTAGTGGATGTTTTTCCGGTAGGCTTCGGCCAGGGGCAGATGCTCCAGGCTGTGCCGCATGGTGTCAATCGGGCACACCAGATCGCAACGCCCGCCGCAAACCAGCAGGCGCAGATAGGGGTTCTGGTTCATCACGGACGCCAGCCGGTCACTGGCGTTGGGGTAGCTCTCGTGGGCACCGTAATTCCAGGGTTGCACTCCGGCAAAAATTTCATAGGGCAAATCATCTTCAAATTTCAGCTCCCCGCGCACGTAAGTGTTCATGCCTGCCGCCACCGGCCCCATGACGGCGGCTGCGGCGGGGTCGAAGGCCGGTCCGTTGGCGGCGGGGTCGCCATCGCGCCCCGTCAGGCGGGCGTCATAAGCCCCCAAAATCAGGCCTTGCTCGTGGAGCAGCTGTTTGCGAAAGGTCCCGGGATCCACGCGCAACTGGTTGTCCTCAATCACCCGCGCGGGCAGGCCCGTCAGGCGGGCCAGTTGCGCCACGATTTTGGCCCGCTCCGCCGCCGGCAACGCGGCCCCGGCCTGCAAGGCCACCGCGTATTCGCCCCGGGCAAAGGAGCGGGACTCGGCGAGCGCCCGGTCCAGATCGCCCTGCAAATCCGCCGGGAGCTGGTGATGAAAATGCGCCGCCGCCGTGTAGGCGGGCAAAATCAGGGAGTAAGGGAGATCGTTGCCGGTCTGCCCGCTGATGGTGGCGAAATCCAGCACCCCGGAAATCAGGATCAGCCCGTTCAGATACATCCCGTATCGTCCCCGCAGGTGATCCGCCAGACCGGCGGCGCGAAACACCCCGTAGCTCTCACCGCAAAGGTATTTCGGCGACAGCCAGCGCCCGTGCCGGGTGGTCCACAGCCGGATGAATTCCCCGACGGAATCCAGATCGGCCGAGTCGCCGAAGAAGTCGGCCGGTTTTTCCTCCTTCGCGGCCCGGCTGAAACCGGTGGCCACCGGATCAATAAACACGAGATCGCTGGCGGCCAGCGCGGAATATTCGTTATCCACCAGCCCGCCGGGGGGCGCGGATTGGGAGCCATCCTCGTTCAGTTTCACCCGCCGCGGTCCCAATGCGCCGAGATGCAGCCAGACGGACGCCGAGCCCGGGCCGCCGTTGAAGCAGAAGGTCACCGGCCGCGCGCTGTTCGTCGCCGGCTGGCGCGTGTAGGCCACGTAAAAAAGGGAGGCCCGCGACGTGCCGTCGGTTTTCAGGATGGGCAGCATGCCGGTCTCCGCCGTGTAGGTCACGCGTTCGCCGGCAATGGAGACGGTGTTGGTGATCAGCACGGGCCGGTAAGACGCATCCGGGATGGTGGCCAGTTCGCCCTTGGCGGGGGGATTGGTGGCGGGCGAATTCGTGGCCGGCTCGGCCGCCGCGAGGGGCAGCGCCGCCAGCACGGCCAGCAGCCCGGGGTAAAATTTCAGGCAGCGAGCGGGAAAGAATGAGGTTGGCATGACGATTTTGTTGGACGCAGCATAACGTGTTTGCGTTCACCCGCCACCGAAAAAAAGGCCGAAGGTTCAGGTCCCAGGGCCGCGCTAAAGTCGCCCTAATGGCAAAAGCATGGACCCCGCAGGGGGGGCACGGGCCACTGGCCCGTCCTGCCGGGCTACCAGCCCGGCTGAGCGGAGCGGGGCGCACTATGGGAAACGGTCTCCGCAGGCAAATAGATCGCCTCACCCATTCCGTCCGGCGGGTCGCCGGACGGTACGGGCCAGTGGCCCGTGCCACCCTTGTTGGCAACCGCTCGCTAATGCTTTAGAGCGCCCCGGTTCAGGTCCTGCCAGATCCCCTGGCGCTCGCCAGCGAGCGCGGCCGCCCCCCGCCGCCCCCCGCCGCAAACCCCTGTCAAAATTAGTTGGAAAAATCCCCGCGATTTGTGGAATATGCCATCATGTCAGACATTCCCAATGGCGCGGTGCCAGTGCCTTCGCTGGAGCAAATCCAGAGGGACTGGCCGGAGGTGCTTTTGCGCTTGCAGCAGTCCGAGACGGAGTGCCGCGCACTGGAACAGGAAAACAAGTCCCTGCGCTCCCTGGTGGAAAAAGTCGTGGAGCACCGCAAGAAATCCCACGGCGAACTGGTGAACCTCATCACCACCCTCGTCACCAAGCTGCCCATCAACGACGTGGGCGTGATCGTGTCCCGGTTGGTGGAACACAGCGCCGCCGTCAACGAAGTCTGCACCGCCATCATCCAGGGCAAGAACGAGGAGAACCTCCTCCAGCCCGCCATTCTCAAGGCGCTGGACAAGACCAAGCGCGATCTGGCCGCCGCCATCAAACCGCTGGTCGAGGAATTGATCCGGCTGGAAGCCGCGCTGGACCCGGGCATGTTGCTGGACCTGATCGAGAAGCCCGAGTCGTTCTTCACCCCGGCCAACATCCGCGCCAGCCGCGGCTATGTCAAAGGCCAGGTTCCCCGCGAACAAATCCTGCGGGAATTCGGGGAGGAAGCGCTCCTCTTTTTCAAGGATCTGACCACCGATCCCAAACACAATCCGCGCCCCCGGCCCGAGGAGATCATGCTGGGATTCAAGAGCGATTTCGAGGAGCTGCTGCGGCAGAATCCCGCGGCCGTGGCCGTCAAGCGCGCGGACCTGCTCGCCTTGTACCGGCGCGTCCGGCAGAGCCGCGAATCCCGCCCGCAAAAAATGGCGTTTCTCAAGCTCTCCTTCGTGCTGGAACTCCTCCACTACTACGAAAACCAGAGCACGGAATCGCCGGATGTCATTTTTGCGCAGCGCCTGCCGCCATTGGTGGAGCAGCTCGTGGTCACGGGTGAAAACGATTCCCTGGATGAGCAGCTCATCCAGCAGGCCGAGGAATTGCTGGCCTTCATCATCAACGCCGACTACCGCCAGGCCGTGGTGAACAATTTCGGCAAGGTCGGCGGCGCCTCGCGCACCTTGCGGTTTGTTTTGACCTTCCGTTCGGCCATCTTCACGGAACACGACGCCACCACGGGCGAGTTTGTGCGGCACCTCATCGCCGGCCAAAAGCAGCCCGCGCCCGGACCCATGGTCGCCGTGCTGCGGTTGCTCAATGCCGAGGCGCAAAAGGTCGTCGTGCGCGCCCTCCTCAACTCCGACCGGCTGCGCCGGGAAGACGTCGAGCCGCTGGCCCGGGAACTGATCAAACAGCTCGGCCTGCCGGAATTACCCATCCATAAATCCGAGGCCGGGCTTTCGGATAAGACCGCCATGGGGCCCTGGGACATCATCAAGGAACTCATCGCCCAGCGCGCTTCGCCCCAGGAAATCACCGACGCCGTGCGCAAACAACTGCACGCCAAATACGACGCCGACGAAGTCCGGCAAAGCTGGCTCGTCCTTTCGGAGTCCGACCCGATGTCCTTTGTGCGCGTGTTTTGTCTGCTGCCCTATCTGCCGGATGGGCAGACGGACCCCATCGCCCGGGCGATTTTGGAATCGTACTCCAACCGGCTCACGCACGAAAAGTACGCGGCGACCTATGGCAAAGTGATCACCGTCCTCAAGAACCTGTACAAGGTCAAGGCCGACAGTCCGGCGCTGATCAACTTCATTGCGCTGGTCCGCTGGGTGGATCAGCCCTCCGCCGACCGGATCGTGCGGGACCTTGGCATGCACTGCTGACGAGGGGTTCACGACCAACGACGAGAGGTTTCGCCAGCCGGCCCAATGATCCAGTGCCGGATTTGGCTGCCGCCTGCGCCAATTGAAACTGCGGATTTTTCCGGACGGGGATGTTCCTGTCCATCTCGCGGCACTTATCCGTAACGATTCAGTAAAAAGAATTTCAACCACAGATGGACACAGATGGACACGGATAAAAAACGTGGTATTCAAGCATCACGTAAAGCGCATCATTTGGTGACCGGCGAAAATCCGGGTCAGAACGACGTTCTGACATTTCTTCATCTGTGTTTATCTGTGTCCATCTGTGGTCAAAAATCTTTTACTGCCTGGATACGGCTTATCACCCCTGGCTGGCTACGCCGGACTTGCTGACCCGAGGGGAAGCGGTTAACTTGCGGCCATGAGTGCCGCTGAAATCATGCAGCAAATCGAAGCACTGCCCGCGAAGGAGCAGCAGGCAATCTTTGTCCTCCTCACCCCAAAAGTCGTCGGTGCCCGGGGGGCCGCTGAGAAACCGTGGCGCCCGCTTCGGCCAAAAACATATTTTACGATGCCAGCGGGGATTGGTTTGATGTTGCCGCAGGTGATGCGTTTCACCTGGCTGAATCGCAGGCGGTCATTGATGGAAACAAGCGCACGGCCGTGGTTGCCGCGCTGGTCTTCCGGCGCGGAACGGTGTTTATGCGCAGCCATCGGCTGGGGGGCTTTATTCTGCAATGATTGATGTAGCTGAGAAAAAGAAAAACAAGGCCGGCTTGGCGGAGATCTTCCGGAAGCGAGCCACCGATTAAAAATAACATGCCCGTCGCCGAACTAAATCGCCCAGCCGAAATCGGAAATCCCAAATCCGACGAAGTCGTCATCTCCGTCCGCGGCCTCACCAAGACCTTCAAGGACTTCTGGAACCGCCCCAAGGCCCGCGCCGTGGACAACGTCGATTTCGAGGTCCGCAAAGGCGAGGTTTTTGGCCTGCTCGGACCCAACGGCTCCGGCAAATCCACCACCGTCAAGCTCCTCCTCGGCCTCCTGAACCCCACCAAGGGCCACATTGAGGTCTTCGGCCATTCGCCCCGCCACGTCCAGACCAAGGCCCGCATCGGTTATCTGCCCGAGGAGTCCTATCTCTATCGCTACCTCAATTCCCGCGAGACGCTCGACTTCTTCGGCAACCTCTTTGCCCTGAGCAAAACCGACCGCACCAACCGCGCCGAACAATTGCTCGACATGGTCGGCCTTGGCAAGACCCAGACCCGCGCCGTCGGCGAATTCTCCAAAGGCATGCAGCGCCGCATCGGCCTCGCCCAGGCGCTCATCAACGACCCCGATCTCGTCATCCTCGATGAACCCACCGCCGGCCTCGACCCCATCGGCTGCCGCGAGGTGAAGGACCTCATCATCGCCCTCGCCAAACGCGGCAAAACCGTCATTCTCAGCAGCCATCTCCTGTCCGACGTCGAGGATGTGTGCGACCGCGTCGTCATTTATTATGGCGGCAAAATCCAGGCCAACGGCACGCTCAAGGAATTGCTCGCCAAGCCCGACAGCCTCCGCATCACCACCCCCGTCCTGTCGCGCCAGACGCTCGAGCGCGTGCTCGAAATCATCCGCGCCGATGCCGCCACCGGCGAGGTGCGCGTGGATAACCCCACGCAAAACCTCGAAAGTTACTTCCTGGACGTCGTCGCCAGGGCCCGGGCCGCCAACGAAACCAGCGGCGCGCAATCCGGTGCCCGCGTGGCCGAATATTTGCGCGGCAGCGAGGAGTCCCAAGCCGGATCCACCCGCGACAAAGTGCTGGAAAAACTCGCCTTGCCCCAGGCGGCAACCGCCGCCGCCCAGCCCGCGCCCGCGCCGGCCGAGCCCAAGGTGGACGACCGCAAACTCGCCGCCCTGGCCCAGGCCACCGCGCCGGTGCCACCGCCCCAATCCGCGCCCGCAGCCACCCCGCCATCGGCCGACCCCAAGCCCGAGGACCTTGCCAAAGCCAATGAAAAATTGTCCTCCCTGCTCGGCGGGAAAAAATAACCCAACCCGCATCCCATGTTCGACGACATCAACGATCTCTACCAGCAGGTGATCCTGGACCACTGCAAAAAGCCGCGCAACTTCCGCGAATTGCCGCAGTGCTCCTGTTCGGCCCAGGGCCACAATCCCCTCTGCGGCGACCAGTTGAAACTGTTCCTCACCCTCGATGGCGAGACCATCCAGGACGCGAGCTTCACCGGTTCCGGCTGTTGCATTTCCAAAGCCTCCGCCTCGCTGCTCACCGAAAATGTCAAAGGCAAAACCAAGGCCGAAGCCGGGCAGATGTTTGAACGCGTGCGCGATCTGGTCACCACCGGCAAGACCGAGGGCGACGTCGGCAAGCTCGCCGTCTTTGCGGGCGTGTACAAGTATCCCGCCCGGGTCAAATGCGCCATCCTCTCCTGGCACGCCCTCATGGGTGCCCTCAAAGGCGACGGCACCCGCCCCGTCAGCACCGAAAACGAACAAACCTGAAGCCGTGGGGGCGGTTAATATGTGTCTGCGTACTCCACCTCACAAACTCCGCGCCAAGATGCATCGTGAACATTGGCCGCGGTCGTGCAAGCGAAGCTGAGCCTGGCGTCGGCGTGCTTTTCGTTCACCCGAACTCCGAAGTGGGCAATGAAATCGAAAAGACCCGCCGTGCGCCCGGCATGGTAGGGCGCGTCACTCCGTGCGCGCCGCGCCTGCAACCAGCGGGGGCAAAATTTCCCCGGCGTCGCCTTCCCGACCCGCTGTCAATCAGGATCTTTCTCGAGTTTCCTGTCCCAACTTCGGGGTTCGGGGTTAAAGCTCCCGTCCTCGGCTTCTGAACGCTCCGATCTCCAATCTGAAATCGCCCCACCGCTTGACGCTTGGAGCCGGATCAATCGGCCATCGGCAATCGAAATCGGCAATCCCCCCGATTCCCAATGTAAGCCGCTAACGCATTTTTGAAAATAAATGCCAAAAAAGTGACGGATCCGTTAGCCGCTAACAACCCGGTTTCCCGGATTCCTGCTAAGCTCGTCCCTGCTTGATATGGGCTGCCACCCAAAAATCAACGCCCGGGCGGCGTACGCGCCCTGCAACGCTGGCATTTGCCGCCAGCGAACAGCTCATTGTGTTGTTCTCCAAGCGGGTTTATCGCCACCAACGCGGGCAGGTAAAACTGAACACTGGAAACTTGAAACTGAACACTTTTTGCAACGTCGGCCCGGCATCTCGCCCCCCGGCGAGCGTCCCCGCGCGCTTACTATTCATCGTCATCGCCGCCAGGAAAGGGTCCATCACGCATCACGCATCACGCATCACGCATTATTTCCCCCCAAAAACCAAAAACACAAATAAACCCCTGAAATAACCCATTTATCACTTTGAAAACCGCCTCGAACTCACGCCCAGAATGGCCGCCCGCAACGATGCCCACATTCGGCATTCGAGCTTTGTCATTCCTTCGTCATTTGGCATTCGTCATTCGTCATTCCCAAACTGAAACCCGCAGAAATCCCCGTAATATCACTTTTTACGCCTTTCCCCCGAACTCCGAAGTGAGCAATGAAATCGAAAAGACCCGCCGCGCGCCCGGCATGGTAGGGCGCGTCACTCCGTGCGCGCCGCTGTTGACATCCAAGTCGGCAAGCTATCCCAGTTGCCACCTTCCCAATGCTTTCCTGAACACTTGACACTGAACACTGAACACTTTCCCCCAACCCCCCGTAATATCACTTTTTACGCCTTGAAACCGCACCCCGCAATTACCCAGCGCATCGCCATCAACCTGTCCGTGTATCAGCACGTCAGCGGCAACCAATGGGTCGCTCCGGCATTGTTCACGTTGTCCATCCGCTATATGTTTTAGCCATGGACCGCAACGCCGTCGCCGCCAGCCAGAACCGGGAGGAGCCTCTCTTCCGCGGCATTGTGCTGGCGTTGGCGGTGGTGGTGGGCGCTGGTTGCTGGTTTGCCGCCGCCGCATTATCCCGCCATGACCGGATCCGCGGCGTGCTTCCCGACCACCCCCGCCAGCTTGCCGATTTTTCGCTGACCGACAGCACCGGCCGTTCCGTGACCCGCGCTGAGTTGGCGGGGAAAATCGTGGTGGCCAGCTTTCTCTTCACCGGCTGCGGCCTCACCTGTCCCGAGGTCAGCCGGCGCATGGCGGAAATCCAGCGGCTCACCACCAATGAACCCGACGTGCGGCTGGTCTCCTTCACCGTGGACCCGCGCTCCGACACCCCGCCCGTGCTGGCCCGCTGGGGCGCCCGCTATGGCGCGGACACCAACCGCTGGTTCCTGCTCACGGGCAGCCGGCCGGCGTTGCATCAGTTGATTGGCGTGAGCTTTCTCGCCACCAACGCCAGCGATCCCTTCAATTCCATGCCCGGAAATTTCACCGGCACCGGACTCATCGCCGTGGTGGACCGGCACGGACAAGTGCGGATCTTCTTCGACGGCCTCCGCCTGGAGACCGCCGCCGCCGTCGTTGCGGAAATCCAGCAGCTCCGCAATGAAAAATGATTTGCCCATGAACCGGAATGGTTTCCTCCTCCCACTCGCCCTTGTCCTGGTCCTGGCCGGCTGCAAACCGGCCGCCCCCGCCATCGCTGCCCGCAACTATCCCGTGCATGGCGTGGTGCAGGCGGTGGCGGCGGATCAACTCCATGCCACCATCAAGCATGACGCCATTCCCGGCTACATGGCGGCCATGACCATGGCCTTCACCGCGCGCGATGCCCGGGTCCTCGCCGGCGTCTCCGCCGGGGATGAAATCGCCTTCACCCTCTTCGTCACCGAGACGAATGACTGGATTGATAACGTCCAGCGGCTTGGCCGGACCAACGTTTTTGGCCTGTCCGGACCGCCGGGCTGGCACATCGCCGAGCCGGCCTTGGAAGTGGGGGACACCCTGCCGGATTATGCCTTCACCGACGAAACCGGCCAGCCGGTGCATTTCTCGGATTTTCGCGGCCGCCCCGTGGCCTTCACCTTTTTCTTCACCAGTTGTTCCCTGCCCGACTATTGTCCGCGCATGAATCGCAACCTGGCCGAGACGCGGAAACTTCTCCTCGCCGCCACCAATGCGCCGGCCGGCTGGCAGTTGCTGTCCATCTCGTTTGATCCCGGCATGGACACCCCGCGACTCCTCTCCAGCTATGCGCAACTTTATCGCGGCTCCAATGCGGACCACTGGCGCTTCGCCGTGGCCTCCACCAACACCCTGGCGGCCCTGGGCCCCAAAGTGGATCTGAACCTCTGGCGCGAAAGCGGCACGCTCTCCCACAACCTGCGCACCGTGGTGTTGGACGCCCGGGGGAAAATCTTCCGCCAGTTTGACGGCAACGACTGGACGCCCCAACAGCTTGCCGACGCACTCGTGGCGGCCGCGGGGAATTAATCCCTGGTCTTCTTTTCGTGCTTTTCGGGAAAACGGATGACGTTGACCACCGGGTGGCCGGAGTTCCAGAGTTCATCCAGCATCCGGTCCACATTGCCTCCGGTCACGCGCACCACGCAGACTGGCAGTTGATCGTGCCGCGTCCAGATCAGGCTCAAGACGCGCAGGTGATGCCGCTTGGACATCGTGCCCATGAGTTCAAACATGTCCTCGCCGCGCGTGGCGTCAAACGTGATGCGCGCCCCCGCCTCCTCCGGGCCAAACAGGCTCACGAAGGCGCGGAAAATATCGGATTCCGTGATGATGCCCGCCAGCGTTCCATCGCGCAGCACGGGCAGCGCGCCGATTTTATAGCTGTTCATGAGCGCGGCCGCCTCTTCAATGGGCGTCTCCGGTTTCACCGCATGGGGCGAGGCGGTCATGATTTCGCCCACCGTGGTGGGCGTCAGCCGCACATCCGGTCCCTCAATGGCGAAGGGATTGACGTGGGGCGGAAACGCGTGCAGCACGTCCTTGGCGGAGACGATCCCCAGCAGATGGGGGCCATCGGGCCACACTTCCACGACCACCAGCCGCCGCACACGCTGTTGCGCCATGAGTTTGGCGGCCTCCGCGGCCGGCGTTTCGGGCTTTACCGTCAGCACCTCCCGCGTCATCCACATGCTTACGTTCATAGGGTGTTTTGCGTTTGCCTAAAGCAACCCGCAATTCACCGGCTTGGCAAGCGCGAATATGCCTGTGAATCCTGGGGACCACCTCCTGCTTTTCCGTCGTTTCGCTTTGACGCTATGCCTTCCGTCGCGTAGCGTATTCCCCTATTTAAACAATTTGATGGAAAGACCACTGTGAATTTTTTCAGAAAAATTTTTCCGACCAAGAACGATCGCGATGTCCGTAAAATCCGCCCGACGGTGGCCCGGATTAACGAAATCGAGGCCGGGCTGCAAATGTTGTCTGCCGACGAACTGCGGGCCAAAACCGCCGCGTGGCAGGCGGCGCTGGCCCCGATCACGGACAACGTCGAATTGGCGCTCAAGTTGGAGGAAATCCTGCCGGAGGCCTTTGCCGTGGTGAAGAATGCCTGCCGCCGCCTGTGCGGCCAGGAAATCCTGGTGCGGGAACATCCTTTGAAGTGGGAAATGGTCCCCTTCGATGTCCAGCTCATTGGCGGTTATGCGCTGCACACGGGCCATATTTCTGAAATGCCCACCGGCGAAGGCAAGACGCTGGTCGCCACGCTGCCCGTTTATCTTAATGCCCTGTCCGGCCGCGGCGTTCACGTCGTGACGGTCAACGATTACCTCGCCGCCCGCGATTCGGAATGGATGGGGGCGATCTACCGGTTTCTGGGCCTCACGGTCGGGGTGATTCTCCATGACCAGTCGCCCAGCGTCCGCCGCGAACAGTATTTGTGCGACATCACCTACGGCACCAACGCGGAATTCGGCTTCGATTATCTGCGCGACAACGGCATGGCCCGGCGCAAGGAGGAGCAGGTGCAGCGCGGCCATTATTTCGCCATCGTGGATGAGGTGGACTCCATTCTCATTGATGAAGCCCGCACGCCGCTCATCATCAGCGGCCCCTCCATGCACACGTTTGACGAGCAGTATGCGCAATGGAAGCCCACCGTGGAAAGCCTGGTGCGCGCCCAACAGCAGTTGTGCGGGCGGTTCCTGCGGGAAGCGGAGGAACTCCTCAAAAAATTGCGCCCGGCGGACGGTTCCTCCGTACCCGATGCGGCGGCGTTGGAGCATCAGATCGGCCTGCTGCTGTTCCGGGTCAAAAACGGCCAGCCCAAGTCCGAGGCGCTGATGAAGGTGCTCGAAAATCCCGAGAACGCCGGCCTCATGAACCGCGCCGAGCTGGAACTCCACAAAGACCAGAAAAAGGTGGACCTCTATCGCGAAAAAGAGGAGCTCCTGTTCGCCATGGACGAAAAGAGCCACGACGCCGATCTCACCGAGAAGGGCCGGAGTCTCATCAGCCCCGAAGACCCGGACGCCTTTGTGTTGCCCGACCTCGCGACGTTGCTCCATGACGTGGACAACGGCACCGAGACGGACGCCCGCAAGCGCCTGGAGCTGAAAGCCAAGTTGCAGGCCGAATTCGAGACCAAGGCCCAGAAAATTCACGCCATTTCGCAATTGCTCAAAGCCTACAGCCTGTACCAGCTGGACGTGGAATATGTCATCCAAGAGGGCAAGGTGATCATCGTGGATCAGCACACCGGTCGCCCCATGGCGGGCCGCCGCTGGAGTGATGGCTTGCATCAGGCCGTCGAGGCCAAGGAAAATGTGGCCATCGAGCGCGAGACCCAGACGCTCGCCACCATCACCATCCAGAACTATTTCCGCCTATACACCAAGCTGGCCGGCATGACCGGCACGGCCGAAACCGAGGCGGCGGAATTTTTCGACATTTACAAGCTGGGCGTGCTGAGCATCCCCCCCAACCGGCCCAACATCCGCAAGGACTCCGACGATTCCGTCTATAAAACCCGGCGCGAAAAGTTCAACGCCGTCGTCAAGGAAATCAAGGAGCTGAACGTCCTCGGCCGCCCCGTGCTGGTGGGCACCATCTCCGTGGAGACCAGCGAAATGCTCTCGCGGATGCTGAAAAAGGAAGGCCTCATCCACTCGGTGCTCAACGCCAAGTACCATGAGCAGGAGGCGGAAATCGTCTCCCGCGCGGGCCAGCGCAGCGCCATCACCATCGCCACCAACATGGCCGGGCGCGGCACCGACATCAAGCTCGGGCCGGGCGTGGCCGAAGTGGGCGGGTTGCATGTGCTCGGCACCGAACGCCATGAATCGCGCCGCATTGACCGCCAGTTGCGCGGCCGCTGCTCCCGCCAGGGCGATCCCGGTTCGTCGCACTTTTTCATCTCGCTGGAAGACGATTTGATGCGCCTGTTCGGCAGCGACCGCATCGTCAAATTGATGGAGCGCATGGGCCTCCAGGAAGGCGAGGAACTCAAGCACGGCCTCCTGAACCGCTCCATCCAGCAGGCGCAGAAGAAGGTCGAGCAGCACAATTTCCAGATCCGCAAACGCACGCTCGAATACGACGACGTGATGAACAAGCAGCGCGAAGTCATCTACGGCTTCCGCAACGAGATCATCAACAGCGACGATGTCCGCGACCGGCTCATGGACATCATTGAGGAAGTGGTGGTGTACAAGGTCGAGGAATTCACCTCGGCGCACACTGACGCGCATGAGTGGCGCGTGCGCCAGTTGTCCGACTGGGTGAACCTGAATTTCCCGCTCGGCATGCCCGAGGGGGAGATCGTCAAGGCCGCGCAATCCGGCAAGGAAAAGCCCCTGGCGGACTCCATGTATGGCAACTTGAGCGAGGCCCAGTTTGCCGTCTGTACGTTCATCTCCGACGCCATCCGCCGCGCCTACGAAATCAAGGTCAGCTTCGACGACCCGGCCAAGCTGGCCTCCGTCGAGCGCTACACGATTTTGCAGGCCATTGACAAGCTGTGGCAGGAGCATCTCTATGAGATGGACAGCCTGCGCTACAGCATCGGCCTGCGCGCCCATGGCCAGCGGGATCCGCTCCTGGAGTACAAGGCCGAGGCGTTCAAGATATTCGACACCTTGATGGGCAACGTGAAGACGGAAATCTGCCACAACACGTTCCGTAGCGCCTCCAGCCTGATGGCCTTTGAGAACTTCCTGCGCAATGCGCCCCAGCAGACGCTGCATCAGTCCGCCAGCGCCCTGGGCAGCGCGGCGGCCGCCCCCGGGCCCGATGGCAAAAAAGCCAGCGATGTGGTCAGCGAAGCCGCCGCCGCCGCCGAAGCCCAAGCCAAGGCCAAGCCCGTGCGCACCGGTCCCAAGGTGGGCCGCAATGATCCGTGCCCCTGCGGCAGCGGCAAGAAATACAAGCAATGCTGCGGCAAGTGAGCGGAATGGATTGGTGGATTGGTGGATTGGTGGATTGGCGGATTGGCGGATTGGCGGATTGGTGCCGCAAATGGCAGGCCTGAAAGGCCGTAACAGGATAGCCCAGGGCAACGCCCTGGGTGTTGCGCCATGATCAAGATCAAGCGCTGTAAGCGCGCCACAAATCCTGCGCCATCCGCAGAGGTGGCAGTCCTGTCCCACCGGGACAACCCGACAACAGCCCGGCGTTTGAACGCCGGGACCGGATCGTCGGAAGATTAAAGTCCCACCGGGACGGCTGAGAGCGATGTTTTACCATGACGCGGCGATCCTCTCGTAGCGCAGGCTTCCAAGCCTGCTGGTGGCAGGCCGAGCTTCGGCTCGCCGGTTTCCCAACCGGCAGGGCGTGGCTTTGCAAACCCAAATTCGAGCCCCTTGAAAATCATTTTGCACTGTTCGCATGACCTTGGAAACCTCCGACACCCCCGAAGTCCAAGATCCCTGGCTGACGAAATTCTTCGTGCATCTGGCCACCGATCGCGGGGCGTCCGTGTACACGCAACGGAACTATCGCCAGGCGCTCACGGAATTTGCCCGCTGGCAGCGCGACGCGCGCCAGGAGCCGGCGGCTTGGGACCAGTTGCAGCGCGATGATTTTCGCGCTTACCTGCGTTTCTTGGGCCGGAACAAATTAAGCCGCGCGGCCACCCAATTGCGATTTTCCGCGCTCCGGACATTCTATAAATTCCTCATCCGCCACGCGGTGGTGGAAACCTCGCCCATCAAGAACCTGACGCTCCCCAAGCCGGAAAAACGGCTGCCGCGCTTCTTAACCCTGCAACAGATGGTCGATTTGCTGGCGGCACCGGCCAAATTACTGGCGACCCAGCAAACCAAAACCGGGCCGGGGCGTCCCATTTCGGCGGAAGTCTGCCGGCGGGATGTGGCGGTGCTGGAGACCATTTATTCCTGCGGCCTGCGCGTCAGCGAATTAAGCGGCCTGCGCGTCGAGGACATTGATTTTGGCGAACAATTGGTGCGCGTGCGCGGCAAGGGCAAGAAAGAGCGACTGGTGCCGATTGGCCAACCCGCCCTGCGGACGATTGAGCATTACTGGGCGCAGTTGCCGGCGCCTCCCGCCGGTTCGGAGCCGGTCTTTCGTGCCGACACGGCCAAGGCCGGACCGTTGTCGCCCTTGCAACTGGCGCGAAGGCTGAAGACCTATCTGAGCATTGCCGGGCTGGACCCCCACCTGACGCCGCACAAACTGCGGCACAGCTATGCCACCCACCTGCTCGACGCCGGCGCAGACCTGCGCAGCGTGCAAGAACTGCTGGGCCACGCGCATTTGGTCACCACCCAGGTCTATACCCATGTGACCACCGAACGGCTGAAAAAAGCCTACGACGACGCCCACCCCCGGGCGTGACCTGTGTTTGAATTTGAAATGGGTGGAACAGGCTTCCAGCCTGTAAAATCCGGCATCTTGCCGGAGTTCGCGCGGGCCAGACGCAGGGAATGTCTCCAAGTTTTGAGCGTAAACATGAGTCAGAAACTGACCATCTTATATAACCTCAGCTTTTGGGGATTTGTTCTGAGCCTTCCGGTGTTGAAACGCCGGGCTATTGTCGGGTTGTCCCGGTGGGACAAGGCAAACGCCCTTCGATCCTCCCATGAATCCATGAATCCATCAATCCATCAATCCATTCTTGCGGCCTCCGTTAATCCACAGATTCACTTCCGGTTAAAACCGCTGGAATCGCAATGCGCGTCTTGACACCCCGCGCGCGAATTCTATGATTTCCCTTCGTACATTGGCGGTTTATTAACAATTTAACTATGACCAAAATTCAAAACATCCTCGCGCGCGAAGTCCTCGACTCGCGCGGCAACCCAACCGTGGAAGTGGACGTGACGCTCGAATGCGGCGCGGCCGGCCGGGCCGCTGTCCCCAGCGGTGCCAGCACCGGTGAACACGAAGCCATCGAACTCCGCGACGGCGACAAAAAGCGTTATCTCGGCAAAGGCGTCAGCAAAGCTGTGGCCAATGCCAACACCAAGATCAAGGAAGCCCTCATCGGCGTGGATGCCCTCGACCAGCTCACCGTGGACGCCATCATGCTCAAGCTTGATGGGACCGAAACCAAATCCAAGCTCGGGGCCAACGCCATCCTCGCCGTCTCCCTGGCCAACGCCAAGGCCGCCGCCGCCGCCCTCGGCCAGCCCCTCTTCAAATACCTCGGCGGGCCCAACGCCAAGGTGTTGCCCGTGCCCATGGCCAACGTCATCAACGGCGGTGCCCACTCCGACGCCCCCATTGATTTCCAGGAATTCATGATCCAGCCCCATGGCTTCAACACCTTCAGCGAAGGGTTGCAGGCCATCACCGAAACCTTCCATGCCCTCAAGGGTGTGCTTAAAAAGCGCGGCCTCTCCACCGCCGTCGGTGACGAAGGCGGTTTCGCGCCCAAGCTCGACAGCGTGGAAGACGCCATCGAATCCATCCTCGAAGCCATCAAGAATGCCGGCTACAAGGCGGGCAAACAAATCTATCTGGCCCTCGACGTCGCCAGCTCGGAATTCTACAACAAAGACGGCACCTACACCTTCAAGAAATCCACCGGCAAGACCATCTCCGGCGAGGAACTCGTGGAATTCTATGCCCAACTCGTGGCCAAATACCCCATTGTTTCCATCGAAGACGGCTGCGCCGAAGGCGATTGGAAGCACTGGAAGCTGCTCACCGACAAGCTCGGCGGCAAGATCCAGCTCGTGGGCGACGACCTGTTCGTGACCAACGTCAAGTTCCTCCAAAAAGGCATCGACACCGGCACCGCCAACTCGATCCTCGTCAAAGTCAACCAGATCGGCTCGCTCACCGAGACCCTCGACGCCGTCCAGCTCGCGCAGTTCCACGGCTACACCGCCGTCCTCTCCCACCGCTCCGGCGAAACCGAGGATGCCACCATCGCCGACATCGCGGTGGCCACCAACTGCGGTCAGATCAAGACCGGTTCCTTGAGCCGCTCCGACCGTCTGGCCAAATACAACCAGCTCCTGCGCATCGAGCAGTTGCTCGGCAAAAACGCGGTGTATGCCGGTTTGACCGCCCTGAAAAAAAGCTGAACTTGATTTGCTGGTTGCGTCGCGGATAATCCCGGCTTATCGCGATGGCCCCGAATGTTTCAACCGACCCGGTGGCGGCTGCGCAGCCGCCGCCGGGCCGGTTTTGTTTATGGGTTTTGGGGCTGGCCCTGGTGCTGGTCATCCTGTTCCATGAGTCCCTGTTGGGAGGCAAGGGACTGGTGCCGGCGGATGGGACGATGAGTTTCCTCCCCTGGACAGATCTAAAAGGCCCCGCCAATATCTTGCTGTCGGATCAGTTTCTCGTTTTTTTGCCGCAACACCAATTCCAGCACCAGCAATTTCTGGCCGGGCATTTTCCGCTTTGGAATCCCTATCTGGCCTGTGGGCTGCCGAATCTCGCCTCTTCGCAGGGCGCGCTGCTGTTTCCCATCAACCTGCTGTTGCTGCCCCTGTCGCCGTTTTATGCGGGCGGGTTGGCCGCGTTCATCAAGTTGTTTCTGGCTGGCTGGTTTACCATGCTCTACCTGCGCCAGCTGGGGGCATCCAACAGCGGCGCCTTCTTGTCTGGCTTGGTGTTCAGTTTGAGCGGGTTCATGATTGTGTGGCTGGGGCATCCGCATGTGAATTCCGCCATCTGGCTGCCGCTGCTGCTGTATTTGGTGGAGCGCTTCTTTTCCTGCCTGCGGCAGCGGGTCTCCAGCACGCGGGTTTGTGCGGGCTTTGCCCTGGCCTTTGGCTGCATGTTGCTGGGCGGGCATCCGCCCACCATGATTTATGTGGCCCTGTTTGTGGGGATCTACCTTGTCTTCCGCTGGCTGGGGCATCTGCCAGCGAAACCATGGCGGCCGGCCGCCGGGTTGCTGGGGGCAATGCTGGTGGGCGTATTGCTGGCGGCTCCGGCCATCCTGCCGTTTTTGGAATATGATGCTTGCAGCTCGGAAGCGGCTGCCTCCGCCGGATTGCATCGGACGGGCCTGGCTTTGTCGCTCAACTCCCTGATTTTCTATTTGCTGCCGCAGGCCTCGGGAAGTCCGGTGGCTGGCTGGGAGAATACATTCCTGCGGTTGGGGGTGGGGCGGCTGATGGACAATTATAATGAGCGCACGGGGTATGTGGGGGTCCTGCCTTGGTTGTTTGCGCTGTACGCCGTCGGCGGTCGGCGCAACCGGTTTGTCTGGTTTTACGCGCTCATGGTGCCGGTCTTATTTTTATTTATTTTTGGAGCCCCCCCGCTGATGGCCCTGCTGAATCTCGTGCCGGTATTGCGCTCCATCAATCCCACCCGCTTGATCTTGCTGGTGGGGTTTGCGGTCGCGGTGCTGGCCGGACTGGGCTGGGACCGGTTCCAAAAGGAGGCACCAGGACAGCGGAAATGGGGGTTGTTGGCGGGCTTTTGGGTGGTGGTGGGTGCCGTCCTGTTGGGTTACGCGCTGATGGTGGCTCCGCGCTGGCATTTGTTGGCGGCCGACTGCCGTTTTTTTTTGCGCTCGCAATTATTTCTGCTCCTGGGGAGCGGGATCGTTTCTGGAGCCCTGTTTTTGCCGGCCCTCGCCCAGCGGCGCGGGCTGCTCACCGGCTTGGCGCTCGGGTGGGTCGTGGCGGATCTGCTGGCCTTCGCGTGGAACTACAATCCCCAGATCACCCGCGACCGGTATTACCCCGCCACGCCGGCCATCACCTGGCTGCAACAGCATGCGGGGTCGCACCGGATATTGGGCGATCAAATGTTGCTCGCACCCGATGTGCCGCAGGTCTTTGGTCTGCGGGATGCGCGCGGGGATGATTTCATGTCCGTGCGGCGATATGAGGAATTGATCAACGGCCAGACGGGCGATTTTTTCTTCTATCGCAGTGCCAGCCGTCCCCCCGCCTGCCTGCCACTGTTGGGGGTGCAATACTGGCTGTCTTTTCGGAAACCCAATCCCGATCCCAGCCGCTATGAGCTGGTTTATTCCAACGAGGTTGCAATTTACCAATATCGTCCGGTATGTGATCGGGCGCTGGTGGTTTATGATTACCAGGTGAGCCCGGACTCGGCGATCCTGCCACAGGTTCGTTCGGAGGCCTTTGACCCCCGGCGCATGGTGTTACTGGAAACGCCGCCGGATGCCAAAATGGCGGCGCTCCTCCGGCCCACCGGCCCCACCAATGCCACCGTGCGGATTCTTGCCGACGAGGCGGACTCGGTTGCCGTGGCCGCCCAACTGTCGCAACCCGGCTTCCTGCTCCTGCTCGACACCTGGTTCCCCGGCTGGACGGCGACCGTCAACGGTCAGGCCGCGAAGCTATATCGGGCCGACTACAACTTTCGCGCCGTGCAATTGCCGGCCGGCTCATCCACCGTTCGCTTTGCCTTCCGGCCGGCCAGCTTCCGCGTGGGGCTGCTGCTGGCCGGCGTGGGTTGGCTGATCCTGGGGATCGCCTGCTGGGCGAGTCGGCGGAAATCGGGCGTCAATCCTCTTTCATCAGCCACCAAACGGCAAACATGATGCCGAGGCAGACCGCCGACATCCAGGCGGCCGGAAGCATCATCGAGGCGGCGGTCATGGCCGCTCCGCCCGCGAGCGGAATGGCGGCCCGTTGCCGCCAGCCATAGATGAAATACCCGCTGGCCACGGCTCCCCAGAACACCGATGCCCAAAGAAAATGTGTGTTGCTCAAATCCATGCCGGTTTTAAATTATCTTGGATGGCGCGGCTTGCCAGTGCAAATGTATGTGGTAAGTTTAGCCCATGAGCCAGTTTTTTCGACGTAATATCAAACGGCACGGCCGCATCGCCCGTGGCGTGACGGGTTCGATCAGTCTTATTGCCGGCATTATTACCGTGGATTATCTCCTCTGGCTCGGCTTGCTCTTCGTGGTCGCCGGTTTGTTTGCCATTTCCGAGGCCCTGAGCGGCTGGTGTGTGGTCCGCGCCTGCGGCCTCAAGACGAAAATCTGAGCCGTAGTGGCCCGGGCGTCCCGCCCGGGCGTTCCCACCCTCCTGGAACGAATCTCTGGCTGGACTGGGATTGGTGTTATCCCCTCCCGGACGCGTTCACGTGGCGGTTCTTTTATTGGCCAAACCTCGGTTTCGGACGGGATCACCGCGCCAGCCACCCGCCATCCACATTCATGATCGTCCCGTTCATGTAGTCCGCCTGCTTGGAGGCCAGGAACAGAATGGGCTCGGCAATGTCTTCAGGCTGGCCCCAGCGGCCTTCCGGAATACGGCTCAGAATGGTTTCACTGCGCTTTTCATCCTCGCGGATCGGACGCGTGTTTTCCGTGGCAATGTAGCCGGGCGCGATGGCGTTGAAATTGCAGCGCTCCTTCGCCAGCTCGTTCGCAAACGCCTTGGTGATGCCCGCGATCCCGCTCTTGGCCGCCGTGTAGCCGGGCACGAACACGCCGCCCTGGAAGGACAGCATCGAAGCGATGTTGACCACCTTCAGGCGCGCATCCGCCGGGGACTTTTCGCGTCCGCCGGTGAGCCACCACTTGGCCACCGCCTGCGAGAGGAAGAACGGGGCGGAAAGATTAATCTGCAACAGCGCGTTCCAGTCTGCTTCCGGATGATCCACGATCGGCGCGCGGCGGATGATGCCCGCGTTGTTCACCAGGATGTCCACCCGGCCGGTGTCGGCGATGATTCTGGCAATGAGTTCGGCCGCGCCCTTTTGCGTGAGCTTGCCGAAATCCTCCGTGTACGCATGGAATTTCGCGCCCAGCGCCCGGGCCCGGTCGCCCGTCTCCGTCTGGTCGCCGATGTCCACGCTCACCACCTGCGCGCCTTCGCGGGCAAACGCCAGCGCAATGCCCTGGCCGATGCCCCGGCTGGCGCCGGTGATGATGGCTACTTTGTTTTCGAATGGCTTGGTATTCATATAAATTGAGCGCTCCGATCAGCGCAAATCCAGCGGCTTCACCTGGTCCATGTCGTCAAACACCTGGTTTTCACCGGCCATGCCCCAGATGAACTTGTAATGGCTCGTGCCCACCCCAAAGTGCATGGACCAGTTGGGCGAAAGCGCCACCTCCTCGTTGTGCAGGAACAAATGCCGGGTTTCCTGCGGTTCGCCCAGAAAATGGCTCAGCACGTTCGCCCCCAGATCAAAATAGAAATAAACCTCCGTGCGCCGCCAGTGCGTGTGCGGCGGGAAGGAATTCCAGACATTGCCGGGTTCCAGCGCCGTCAGCCCCATGACCAGTTGGCAGCTTTGAATGCCGCCCTGATGGATGAACTTGTAAATCGTGCGTTTGTTCGCGGTTTCCTGCGTGCCCAAATGCACCGGCGAGGCTTCCGCCGCCTTCATCCGGCGCGCCGGATGCGCCGCATGCGCCGGACACGACAGCACGTAAAATTTGGCCGGATTCCCCGCGTCGTCACTGGTGAACGCCACCGCCTTGGTGCCCATCGGCAGATAGACGCAATCCTGCTGGTCCAGCGCGAACGTCTGGCCGTCGGCCACCACCTGGCCGGGCCCGCCCACATTGATCGCCCCGAGCTCGCGGCGTTCCAGAAAAAACGCGCGGCCGGTTTCCTTGTGGTTGGGCAGCTCAATGGCCTTGGCCGTCGGCATCACGCCCGCCACGAACAGTCGGTCGAGATCCGTGAACTGGCCGGCGAGGTCGCCCGGGACGAACAGGTTGGCGATTTGAAAGGTGTCGCGCAGTTCCTGCGTGGACATGCCGATCAAGTCCTGCGGACGCGGCGTGCGACGGATGGAATTTTCAAGCATGCCCCAGTCTCGCAAAAAAGGCTTCCGCCGACAAGCCGCCGCCGGCAACATTTTCAGTTTCCCGGTTAAACCCGGACTCCGGAGTCGGCAAAAAATCGAAAAGAACCGCCGCGAGCCCTTAATTGGTAGGGCGCGTCACTCCGTGCGCGCCGCGCCTGCCAACCAGCGGGTGCGAAATTTCCCTGCCGGCGCCTTCCCGACCCGCTGCCGATCAAGACCTTTCTCGAGTTCGGGTTAAACCCAACCTTCGAAGTGGCCCGGAGAATAAGCTGTGAATAAGTTTTGCGGAAAAAAGGGGACCTTGGACAGCTAATGTCCAAGGTCGTCTGCGAAGCTGGAGGCATGATGAAAAAAGAAAACAACTCCGGCAAAGCCCAGGGCATAAACCATCCTCCCTCCCCCAAACCCGGCCCGGCCAAACGCATCCGCGTGGCCCTCGAACCCGAACTGGAGGAAATCGCGGCCTTCTGGCCGCCCGCCAAACGGTTCGAAATGGCCCGGAAATTCGGGCGCTGGGCCCGCCAGTTGAAAGTAAGCGGGTTTATTTTGTTTCAGGACGCCCACCCGACCGGGCGGCCTGCACTGCAATACGTTGCGCTTCGGAAAGCGCGCCTGAACTAGCCAGCAGGCGCCGCTCAATCTCATCCAGCAACTCCCGCAAACTGCCCACCACGCGCTTCTTTTCCGGCACCCCATCCAGCGGCAGGCGTTCGGCCACATTCAGAAAAGTCTGGATCAGCAGCTCGGTGGACAAATACGACAACGAAACGGACGGATCCCCCGCCTCGGCCCCCGCCACCACCGGCGCATCCACCACCGCCAGCTCCAATGATTCAAACAATTTTCGAAGCGAAGGACCAGGGAGTTTTTTCCCCAGCTCGATCATCGAAATATAATTCCCACTCACGCCCAGCCGGTCTGCCAAGTCTTGCTGCGACAAATTGGCCCGGCCGCGAAACTCGCGCAGGCGCGCCGATATTTCTAACTTTTTGTGTTGACTCATTCGAACTTAGTTATATACTGGCACGGTAACAACAAGACTGTTTATAACTAAATATTAAACGGGCGACAACCCCAAAATTCCGAGCATGAAACCCATCTTTGAACCCCTGCGCCTGCGCTTGAGCGCGCGCGTCCCCCTGCTCAAAATCGACACCGTCGTCGCCGCCTGCGGCGAAAACGCGGAGATCATCAAGCGGCATGTGGAAAAAGGGCGGCTGCGCTGGGTCTTTAACGTGGCCGTCAAGCCGGAGGGGATTCGCGACCTGCGCTTTTGGAACCGCGAAATCTCCGCCTTTACCGACTCCGAACGAAATGAACTCGATGAGCTTTCCAAAGCGGAGACCGATACCGTCATTGCCAGCATCCTCGGCCAAACCGAGGAATTTCAGCCCGGCGAAGTGTGTCTCCTGCTGGGCGTCAGACGGCCAACCTTGCTGACGCTGAAATTACCCCGCCGCCGGAAAAAATTCAACCGCCAGGGCCTGGAACAATTCTTAAAAGCGCGGCTCCTGGCCACGGCCAGCAATTAAGGGACAAAGGATGAAAGCCGGATCAGTTCCCAATATTCTCCCAATGGGTACGCTGCCCAGTCCGAGTCAGTCCGAGTCAGTCCGACCTTTGAGCCCCACGCCTCAAAGTCGCACCAAGTAGTAGTGGGTAGCACCTTTCAAATGCAAAAACCCAGAACCAAGCCCCCAAAACACTCCATTCCAACCAAACGCACCATTCCAACCAAACGCACCATTCCAACCAAACGCACCATTCCAACCAAACGCACCATTCCAACCAAACGCACCAATCCAACCAAACGCACCAATCCACCAATCCACCAATCCACCAATCCAATACCAATATGACACCCCCCATCACAACCGCCCCAACCAACCTGAACGCGATGAATCCAAACTCGCTCAGCCTCATTGAAAACCGCTGCCGTCAGCTTGCCGCCTTGCGCGGCCAGCTACGCCAGCGGTTTGAAGCCAGACAATCCGCGCAGAATCTGATTGCCGCGCAACACAATCCGGGCATCCGGGCCTTGCAGGAACAATGCCAGATGGCGCGCGAAGAACTCCTGGCCTGCGTCGCGGCGGGACGCGACTTGTTCCGTCAGCGCAAGACGCAGGAATTCCACGGCATCACCGTGGGGTTCGAAAAAGAGCGCGACTCGCTCACCCTGCCGCCGGAGGAACTGCTGGTGGATCGCATCGAAAAAATGCTGCCGGCGGCGCAAAGCAAAACCCTGTTGGATTACACCGTGAAGGTGATCAAGAGCGCGTTCAAGAAGTTGCCGGAGCCAACCCTCCAATGCCTGGGCTGCGCGGTGGTGCGCGGCGCGGACAAAACCATCGTGCGGGCGAAAGACGATGACATTGAGATGCTGGTGGCGGGAGAACTGGGGGGCCGCAATGGCCAGGAAACGGCCGGCTGGTCTGCGAATTGAATCAACGCCAGACCTCGTCAAGGTCATCCTGGCGCAATTGTCATGCAGGGGTGGCCCGGGCCACTGGCCCGTCCTGCCGGGCTACCAGCCCGGCTGAGCCGTATCCATGCAGTAAAAGATTTTTTAACCACAGATGGACACAGATGGACACAGATGGACACAGATGGACACAGATGAAAAACGTGGTATTCAAGCACCACGTAAAGCGCATCATTGAGTGACCGGCGAAAATCCGGGCCAGAACGACGTTCTGACATTTCTTCATCTGTGTTTATCTGTGTCCATCTGTGGTTGAAATTCTTTTTTACTGAATCGTTACGGCTGAGCGGAGCGGGGCGCACGTGGGAAACGGTCTCCGCAGGCAAACAGAGCGCCTCACCCGTTCCGTCCGGCGGGTCGCCGGACGGTACAGGCCAGTGGCCCGTGCCACCCTTGTTTTCAACCGCCCCTGCTCGGACAGCTCGGACACGCCTGGTGGTCGTCGGGGCTGGACTTGCCCGGCGCGCGCTTTTACCATCTGGCCCCGACATGAACAAACTGGCCAATGTCCCTGTATTCATCCTGTGTGGCGGCTTGGGCACGCGCATCAAGGAGGAAACCGAGTTCCGCCCCAAACCCATGGTGCCCATTGGCGAGCATCCCATCCTTTGGCACGTCATGCAAATCTATGCGCGGCACGGTTTCCGCCGGTTTGTCCTGTGCCTGGGGTTCAAGGCGGATGTGGTGAAGGACTATTTCAGCAATTTCCACCAGCGCAACGCGGATTCCACCATCAACCTGCTGACCAACCAGGTCACGGTGCATGAACAGCAGCAAAATCTGGACTGGGAAGTCACCCTCGCCTTCACCGGCGAGCGCAACCTGACCGGCAGCCGGATCGCGCAGGCCGCCCGGAAATATCTGGGGTCCGCCGAACAATTCGCGGTGACCTATGGCGATGGCGTGACCGATGCGGACCTCGCGGAGGAATTCCAGCTCCACCTCGCCCAGAACAAGCTGGGGACCGTCCTGGGCGTCAATCCGCCGTCCCGGTTTGGGGAAATCAAGGTGGCGGGGGATCGCGTGGTGGAATTTGCCGAGAAGCCGGATTTGGAAGGGCATTGGATCAACGCGGGCTTCTTTTTCTTTCAGCGGGAGTTCGTCGCGCGGCTGTCGGAGGCGGAGAATTGCATCCTGGAACGGGAGCCGCTGGTGCAACTGGCGCGCGATGGCCAGTTGAGTATTTTCAAGCACCCGGGTTTCTGGGCCTGCATGGACACGCAGCGCGACCGCGACTACCTCACCAAGCTGGTGGAATCCGGGGCCGCGCCATGGCTTAAATGAGGGAACCCTAACCAGAAATGGTGATTGCCTTTGGCGGCCGGTTTGGGGATAGTGCGCCCAACAATTCCCGCAACCATGAGCCCGGAACTGGCTGGGAAAATCAATCTGGCCAGGGGCCGCCATGCCGCAAACGGCGCGGCCCCCAAGAGCAACACCATGGTTTGCGCAAACAAAACTGAATCATAACTGAACTATGGGAAATCCTTTTCTTGGCGTCTTGTTTCACTGGCTTGGCGGCCTGGCCTCCGGCAGCTTTTATGTGCCGTATCGCGGCGTCAAAAAATGGTCGTGGGAAACCTACTGGCTGGTCGGCGGCTTCTTCTCGTGGATCATCTGTCCGTGGACCTTTGCGCTGCTCATGACCAACGATGTGTTTGGCGTGCTGCATCAGCAAACCCTCGGCACCCTCTGGTGGACCTATTTCTTCGGCGCGATGTGGGGATTCGGCGGTTTGACGTTTGGCCTGACCATGCGTTATCTCGGCATGTCGCTGGGCATGGGCGTGGCGCTCGGCTATTGCGCGGCCTTCGGCACCCTCGTGCCGCCGATCTTCAAGCAATTCATGCCCAGCCTCCCGGTGGGGGCCAGCATCCAGGAAATCGCCAGCACCACGCCCGGCCAGGTCACCCTCGCCGGCGTGGCGGTTTGTTTGCTGGGCATTGGCATTGCCGCGCTGGCGGGTTTGACCAAGGAAAAAGAAATGCCGGCGGAACAAAAAAAGCTGGCCATCAAAGAATTCAATTTCAAGAAGGGCATCCTGGTCGCCACGTTCTCCGGCATCATGAGCGCCTGCTTTTCGTTTGCGCTCACGGCGGGCAACCCCATCGGTGACGCCACCAAGCTGGCGGGCACTTCGACCCTCTGGACCGGCTTGCCGAAGCTGTGCGTGGTGCTGGCGGGCGGTTTCACGACGAACTTTGTGTGGTGTGTGCTGTTGAACATCAAGAACCGCTCCGGCTATCAATACGCCGCTTCGCAGGTCAAAGTGGAGCATGCGCATCACGGCGGCACCGGCGGCGGCGAAGTCAGCGCCGCGACGGCCGGGGCTGTGACCGACTTGAAGATTCCCGTGCTGGCGAATTATCTGTTTTCCGCGCTGGCAGGCACATGCTGGTATTTCCAGTTTTTCTTCTACACGATGGGCGAGACCCAGATGGGCAAGTTCAGCTTCGCCTCCTGGACCCTGCACATGGCCAGCATCATTATTTTCAGCACCATGTGGGGCTGGATTTTCCAGGAATGGAAGGGTTCCAGCAAAAAGGCCCACTTGCTCATCGGCGGCGGCATTGCCACGCTCATCCTGTCCACCATTGTGATTGGCTTCGGCACTTATTTGAAGAGCAAAATGTGACCCGGGCTGAACCCGGCGGCGGGGGTGCCGCCGCCACCCTGGGGCGACGAGGCGTCGCCCCCACCCCATGACCAATTTTGGGGATTGCGCCCGCCCGGCGTTTTTTAGATCGTTCTGAACCGCAACGCGAAAACATCATGAGTTCAAAAAAGAACATAGAGAAATCGTTTAGTCTCGCCCAAGACCGCTATGCCGAAATCGGCGTGGACGTCGATGGCGTGTTGACCCAGCTCGCCAAAGTCCCCGTCTCCCTCCACTGCTGGCAGGGCGATGATGTCGGCGGCTTCGAAAACTTCGGCGGCACGCTCGGCGGCGGGCTCGTTTCCACCGGCAATTATCCGGGCAAGGCCCGGACGCCGGATGAACTCCGCGCGGACGCCGGGAAAGCGCTCGCCTGCATTCCCGGCAAACACCGCTTCAATCTGCACGCGTTTTACGGCGATTTCGGCGGCCAGAAAGTGGATCGCAACGAGATCCAGCCCGAACATTTCCGGAGCTGGATTGACTGGGCCAAAGCCATTGGCATCGGCCTGGATTTCAACCCCACCTGTTTTTCGCATCCCCAGGCGGCCAGCGGCTTCACGCTGTCGCATCCGGACAAAGCCATCCGCAAATTCTGGATCGAACATTGCCAGGCCAGCCGCGAAATCGGTGCCGCCATGGGCAAGGCGCTCGGTTCCACCACCGTCACCAACGTGTGGATTCCCGATGGCATGAAGGATTCCCCGGCGGACCGGCGCGGACCGCGCGAACGCCTGGCCAGCGCGCTGGACGAAGTCTTCAAGAAGCCCCTCAACGCGAAGCACAATCTGGATGCGGTCGAAGGCAAGCTCTTCGGCATTGGCGCGGAAAGCTACACAGTGGGCATGCATGAATTTTACCTCGGCTACGCGGTGAAGAACCAAAAGCTGGTCTGTCTCGACGCCGGCCATTATCACCCCACGGAGAACATGGCGGACAAGCTATCTTCCGTGCTCTGTTTTGTGCCGGAAATCCTCCTGCATGTCAGCCGGGGCGTGCGCTGGGACAGCGATCACGTGGTGGTCCTCAATGACGACCTGCTGGGCATTGCGCAGGAACTGGTGCGCGGCGGCTATCTGGACCGCACCCACATCGGGCTGGATTTCTTTGACGCCAGCATCAATCGCATTGCCGCCTGGACCATTGGCGCGCGGAACATGCTGCGCGCCCTGTGCCTGGCCATGCTGGACCCGATTGCCCGGCTCAAGGCCAGCGAACTGGCTGGCGACTACACCACGCGCCTGGCGCTCATGGAAGAGGCCAAGACCCTGCCGTTCGGGGCGGTGTGGGATTATTACTGCCTCACCCAAGGGGTGCCGGTGGGCGAACAGTGGCTGGCCGAAGTCAAAAAATACGAGCAGCAGGTGCTGTCCAAGCGCGGTTGATTTCGCGGCCGGTTGGATCCGAAATCCGAAAGAAGCCCGAAATCCGAAATGGGTTTTCCGCCGCTCGCGCAGTCAGTAATGGAACCGGTTCAGCCCGCCGTAGGCGAAGAACATCAGACACGCCAGGGTGAGGGCCAGAGCCAGCACCCCGGCAAAGATTACCAGGGAGCAGCCCGCCGCCATCAACCAGCAACCAGCAACCAGCATCCAGCAACCAGCAACCAGCATCCAGCCTAACCTTTAAACTCGTCGGCGTGATATGAACTCCGCACCATCGGGCCGCTGGCCACATGGATGAAGCCATGGGCCCGCGCCACCCGGGCCAGTGCGGCAAAACTCTCCGGCGTGACGTATTCCACCACCGGCAAATGCTTTAACGTCGGCTGAAGATACTGGCCCAACGTCAGGATGTCGCAGCCGGCGGCCCGCAAATCCTGCATGGCCACCACGATTTCATTTTCCGTCTCGCCCAGTCCCAGCATCAGGCCGGACTTGGTGTGCAGGTCCTCCCCGCGTTTGGCCTTCACCTTTTTCAGCACGCTCAAGGAACGATCATAGGTCGCCCGGTGCCGGACCGATGGCGTCAGGCGGCGGACGGTTTCCAGGTTGTGATTAAAGATCTGCGGATTGGCCGCCAGCACCGTTTCAATGGCCGCGTCGCTGTCCTGAAAATCCGGCACCAGCACCTCCACCACCGTGTGCGGACTCAGCCGGTGTACCGCTTCAATGGTCTGCCGGAAATGATCCGCGCCGCCATCCGCCACATCATCGCGCGCCACGGCGGTGATCACGACATGCTTCAACCGCATGCGCCGGGTGGCCTCCGCCACGCGCAGCGGCTCATCGGCCTCCAGCGGCAGCGGCTTGGCCGTGCTCACCGCGCAGAAACCGCACGCGCGGGTGCAGCGGTCGCCGCCGATCATGAAGGTCGCCGTCCCCTTGTCCCAGCATTCCCAGTGGTTCGGGCATTTGGCGCTTTCGCAAACCGTGTGCAGCTTCAGTTCCCCCAGCAGGGACCGCGTTTGCGCAAAGGTGTCAGTGGTGGGCAGATTGAAGCGCAGCCACTCCGGCAAACGCGGACGCGGCGCGCCCGGGCGAGGCAGGTTGGTCGGCGGGGGATTGCCCGCCGGTTGAGACGACGTAACCATGCTCCCAGTCTAGCAGGTCAGGGCCTGGGTTCCAGTTTTTCCCAAAACGGCCCGGGAAAAACGCCGCGTGCGGGCGTTGCCTCGTTGAAAACGCGCAAGATTGAGGGAAACGATATCGGCGAATTATTTTCAATTCACGCCCTGGCGGCAGTGCGTGTTAAAACCATCAACGTAGAAACAACGCCACGGCGAATCACCGGGCACAACCAATAATGAATTATCAATTAGCATGAAAAAGACCGTTTCCTTGACCATCGCGGCCGCCGGAATGTGTTTGCTGACGGGTTGCGAGACCACCGGCCTTTCCGCCCGGGAACATTCGGGGGTGGATTATCCCAATTACGTCTTGAGCCTGCCCGCCGACCGGCCGGCCAATTCCCCGAAGCCCGCACTGCCGATTCATCTGGCGGTCGCGCAGATAGGGGAATCTGCTCCGCCAAAAACGATGCTGGACGCTTTGGCGGCCCGCTCCGATTTGATCACTTCCGTGGTGGCACTGCCGTTGCCCGGTGAAGCCGTTGAGCCATATCGTTACCGGTCCAAAGAGGTGGTCACCGATTATGCCGGACGCGTCAAAGCGATCTGCCGGCTGGCGAAGGCATCGGGAGCGGATTACGTTTTTTTGTTTGGGGGCAATGTTGACTCATGGACGGATGGCAATGCGCTCCGTTTTTTCGACATCACGATCATCGGCGGGATGATCCTTCCGGGCACGAAGGTGAATCTGGAAGGCAAAGGGGCGGGCACCCTGATCGAGGCCGCCACCGAACAGCCGGTGATTTTCATCAATGCGGACAATAACCATTCCCAGTATTCCCCGGACTTTTTTTCCGACGACAAAACCATGGATATGCGGGTTCAAGCCCGGGATGAATTGGTTAAAAAATTGCAGGCTGGACTACTGGAAAAGCTGGCTGCCTGGCGCTGAAAACTCACGGGCGGGACGCCTGGCCCACTGGCCGAGCGCCCCGCCGGTTGAGCGTCGAGACGAAGCCATCACGCAACCCTGCTGGCCGTCTGCCAGGTCAGGGTTTGGGTTCCAGTTTTTCCCAAAACGCCGCCAGCTCTTCCGGACCAAAATCGGCCAGGATCCGGCCGCCCACGTCAATCACCGGCGCATAGGTCTGCCCGGAGAGATTGACCATCTCCGTCATGGCCTTGCTGTCGGCCAGCACGTCCAGCGTTTGATATGGAATGCCGCGCTCCTCCAGCCAATGCCGGGCCTTGTGGCACCACGGACAATACGGTTTGATAAACAGACGAATCTTCATGGCAACAATTTAAACTTCCTTCACCACGCCCCAAAACACATCCAGCCGCCGGCCCAAATATAGTTTCACCGCCTTGACCAGCGTCGTGGCCTCCACCTTCTGGCCGCGGGCCACAATTTCCTTGAGCGTCATGCCCGGCGAGATGGCAAATGATCCCTGGGCAATGATCGGCCCCTCGTCCAGCCGCATCGAGACGAAATGCGCCGTGACCCCGGCGATTTTCACGCCCTGCTCGTAAGCCTGGCGATACGCCTGCGGCCCCGGAAAACTCGGCAGCAGCGAAGGATGAATGTTGATGATCTTGTTCTTGTACCGCCAGACAAAGTTCGGCGAGAGAATCTTCATGAACCGCGCCAGCACCACGAAATCAATCCCATTTTCCTCCAACAAGGCCAGCGCCCGGCCCTCCGCCGCGCTGCGGTCCTGCCAGTCCAGATGGTAAAACGGCAGCTGGTGTTTTTTGGCCAGTGGCGCGAACCCCGCGTGATTGCCGATGACCAGCGCCGCGTCCGCCCGCAGTTTGGCGGCCAGCAGCGCGTCAAAGCAATGCGTCTCCTTGGTGACCAGCAGGGCAAACCGCTGGCGGCTGCGGGGATCCGTCAGGCGCAGCTTGATTTCCATGCCCAACTGGCGGGCCAGCGCCGCCAACCCGGCCTGGAGGGCTTCCCCTTTCAGGTCGGTGCGCTTCCAGGACGCCTGCAGGGTCATGCTAAACTGGCCGCGCGTCACCTGCTCTTCCAAGGCTTCAATATTGGCGTGTTGCTCAAATAGGAAATTCGTCACCCGCGCAACCACCCCGGTTTTATCGCGTCCAATGACAGTGACGGTGGCGAATTGTTTCATGTTTTGCCCCAATAAACACCACCCCCCGCCATTTTAAAAGGAAATTGCGACCCGCCGGATCGGCCGGGGTGGCCGGAGTCGCGCTGCGACTCCGTTTGCCTGCGGAGCAGGCACTTTGAGGCGCGGTTTCGCCGATGGCTGGCGAACGATTTCGTTCCGTTCGTGACCAGTCGGACATTGTCTCGCGCGTTTGCAAACCAGGGTGGCACGGGCCACTGGCCCGTACCGTCCGGCGACCCGCCGGACGGAACGGGTGAGGCGCTCTTTTGGCATGCGGAGACCGTTTCCCACCGTGCGCCCCTGGATTGTTTTCGGGGCCCCGGCCTCCCGGCCGCGTCGCTTTTTGGCTCGCTTCCGGCGCCCTTTGCGCCCAAAATCCCCCCGTCGCGCGCATGAAAGCAACCATCATCATTACTCCGAAAAAAGCCGTCCTCGATCCGCAGGGCAAGACCGTCCAGAACGCCCTGGCCCACATGGGCTATACCGGTGTCACCGGCGTGCATATCGGCAAATACATCGAAATCGACCTCGTCCCGGGCACCGACCCGGCGGCGGCCGCGAAAGCCCTCAACGAGGCCGCGCACAAGCTGCTGAGCAACCCGGTCATCGAGGATTACCGCCTCGAAATCGAATAACCGCGAGGCCGCGCGTATGAATTTTGCCGTTCTCCAATTTCCCGCCAGCAACTGCGACCAGGACGCCGTCCACGCCCTGCGCCTGCTCGGCCATGCCGCCCGCCTCGTCTGGCACAAGGACGCCTCGCTGGGCGACGCCGATGCCGTCATCGTGCCCGGCGGTTTCAGCTATGGCGATTATCTGCGCTGCGGCGCCATTGCCCGGTTCAGCCCGGTGATGCAGGCCGTCAAGCAGTTTGCCGACCACGGCGGCCTGGTGCTGGGCATCTGCAACGGCTTTCAAGTGCTCACCGAAGCCGGCCTGCTGCCCGGCGCCCTGATCCGCAACCGCGATTTGCAGTTCCACTGCGAGTATATCCACCTGCGAACCGCCACCGCCAATTCGCCCTTCACCAACAAAATTCCCGCCGGGAAAATCCTCCGCCTGCCCATTGCCCATGGCGACGGCTGCTATTTTGCCGACGAGGAAACACTCGGCAAAATGCAGGCCAATCACCAGATTCTCTGGCAATATTGCGACGCCAGCGGCAACCTGACCGAAAGCGCCAACCCGAACGGCGCGCTACTCAACATCGCCGGCATTTGCAATGAACAACGCAACGTGGCGGGCCTCATGCCCCATCCCGAACGCGCCTGCGAGCGCATCCTCGGCAGCGACGACGGCAAATGGATTTTTGAAAGCCTGTTCGCCGCGCTGAAGCAAAAACCGGTGGCCGCAGTTGCGTGATCGCTGGGTCCGGTTGAAACGCGGCATCAGCGGATGAAAAATGCCAACATTTTTGTGGATGTGGATCTGACGCTGGTGGACGCCAGCCAGAAGCTGCTGCCCGGCGCAACCGGGGCTTTGGCCCGGTTGCGGGACAAAGGATGCCACCTCTTCCTGTGGTCAACCAATGGCGGGGACTACGCGCGCAAGATCGCCGCGCTGCACGGTTTGACCGGGCTGTTCGAGGGCTTTGTGTCCAAGCCCGACATCATCATTGATGACATGCCGGGCACGGCGTTGAATCCGTTCGTGTTTGATGTGCAGGATGAGCCGTCGTGGTCGGCGCTCGCCGACAAAATTCTGCGGAAGCACATTGATTAGCGCGGCCGGATATCGGGTTTCCCTCTCCCCTCAATGGGGAGATTTCCCCGTTTTTTAATCGCGCCTTGCGCCCATGAACCTGTGCCCATCACCACCACCCCATGGTTTCGCCGCGGTTTCATCCCGGAGGGATGCCAGCCTGTAGCCGGTGGTTGAGCGCAGCGATACCACCGGAATCCAACCCCGCAGCCTCCGGCACTCCGGCAGGAGTGCCAGCCCCCGACCTTACTGCCAGGGAGTCCTGCGAGTGGCTATTTGTAAGTCTGTTACGCTCGCAACCAAGGTTCTTCGCTATTTCCAGTGGAATCGGGCTACAACCATTCGCTGCCGGGTTGGTCTCGGGGAGCGCACGCGCCCTCGCGTGCGGCGGTTGACGCCTCGTCAACCGCGCCCACGCGCGCCTTCGCGCGTGGATCCCGCTTGG
>Ga0302275_10000182_pt1 | contig 70032 bp, 45 predicted proteins | sample III_Bog_N2_2_FD_200229 | JGI IMG/M metagenome (GOLD analysis project Ga0302275, IMG submission 200229) | Peat permafrost microbial communities from Stordalen Mire near Abisko, Sweden - III_Bog_N2_2 | ecosystem: Environmental > Terrestrial > Soil > Wetlands > Peat | place: Sweden: Abisko... | reverse complement strand
ATGTATTGCTTCTCCTTGTCCAGTTCGTTCGGCTTGACAACAAAACTGGTAACATACCAGCCAACCAGGCCCACTGCGACATAGCAGACCACGGCGGGAATCACCGCGACAATGAGCCATCGCCCGCGTGGTTTTAACCCAGCGCTGAGGATTGCAACCAGGCCGCCCAAAGCCAGCGCGACAGCCAGAATCCACATGCCAGCCAGATTCACATGCGCGTCGGTATACGTGACTCCGTCAAAAATAGTGTGGTGCTCAAAGAGCAACTCGAACCGCGCAATGTACTCTCGCAAAGCCAGCACCATCAGCAGGAAACCGGCGGCCACGGAAAGCCCGCGCCAGGGCAGAGTGATGCCGCTGCGGAAGCCGCTCGCCATCGCGCGCGATCCTCCGCTGATCAGCAGGAACAGGCCGGCGAGAACGCAGCTGAGAATGGCCATCGTCAACAGCCAACCCGTGATCAGTTCCAGGGCCGGAAGAGTGAAGAGGTAGAAATTCAGGGGCTTTCCGAATATTGGGTCGAGAAACGCTCCGGGCGAACCCGCGGCCGGGTGGGGAGCATACCAGAAGAGCGCCAGCGCGGACCACTGTGCCTGCATGGCCGCGGCCGTGCCCAGCGCAATGATGAGGGAGATCCCCAGCGCCGCCAATCGCAGCACCGGCCCAACCGGCAACTTCACCGGGTTCCCCGCGATCATGATCGTGTGATCGTCCGGCAGGTCCGCCGAGTGGGCCCGCTTGAGGATGGAGAACACGGCAAACAAAAATAGAAAAGTTACCACGGCAAACGCGGCAAAAACGCCCCACTGAATGCCGCGTTCCTTCCAGAAAACCGACCCGTAGCCAAGCGAGTCAAACCACAGCAGATCAACCCAGTAAGAGAGAATGGTGCGGCTGCCGAAGAGAACAACGGCCAGGCCGGCAAGCAGAAAAAGAAGGATGCGCCTGCGCGGCTGCGAAGATTTTGCTGGAATGGGCCAATCAATATGTTCGGGCAATTTGTTCCCCAAGTCGTTTGCTGCTGCCAGTTGAGAGTTCCGCCAGTTGCGCGGCGCGTCTGCCTTTGGCGCCGAGCCAAGGCTAACGGCCTTATCAACTACACTTTAGTCCTTTCCCGTCGGATTTGCATGAGCGTCGGACCATGGGCTTCGGCTCCCAGTTGTGCGCATAAGACCATTTTGATACTATGAAGACACACATGGTCCGCGCTCCCCAAAGCTCGTCTTGTTGTCGCCTGTCGAACATCTTCGACGGGTGTCTGTTCTAGTCTTCGATCTCCTGCACAATCGATCCAGACGACAAACCCGTTGCTGAACGGCTGGGTATGTCTCTGTGTGTCATCCCCGCTTTCAGCGTCTACCTTGCCCGCAAAGAGGTCAGCATGCCGATCGCCGAAAGCGAAGTTCCCTTAACACAACTGCCCATCCGCCCGCCGAGCGCCGACGTCCCGAGTACGCCCCAGCGCCTCAGCCACCTTCGCCTGCTTGAGGCGGAGAGCATCCATATTCTGCGCGAGGTGGCCTCCGAGTTTGAGCGGCCGGTGATGCTTTACTCCATCGGCAAAGACTCTTCGGTCATGCTTCGCCTGGCCCAGAAGGCCTTTTTCCCCGGCCCCATTCCGTTCCCGCTTCTGCACATCGACACCGGCTTCAAATTCGCCGAGATGATCACGTTTCGTGATGAAATGGCCCGCTCCATCGGCGCTGAGTTGCTGGTCTGGCGCAATGAACCCGCAATTGCCGCCGGAACCAATCCCATCGCCCTCGACACCAAGCGCTGCTGCGGCCTGCTCAAGACGCAAGCCCTGCTTGACGCTCTCAAGCACTACAACTTCGACGCCGCATTCGGCGGAGCGCGCCGCGATGAAGAAAAATCCCGCGCCAAGTAGCGCATTTACTCATTCCGCGACGGCGCTGGCCAGTGGGACCCGAAGAATCAGCGCCCCGAGTTGTGGAACCTTTACAACGCGCGCATCCATCCCGGCGAAACAATTCGCGTCTTCCCGCTTTCCAACTGGACCGAGATGGATGTCTGGCAATACATCCACCAGGAAGACATCCCCGTGGTCGATCTTTACTTCGCCAAAGAGCGCCCCATGTATGTGCGCGGCGATGGCCTGCTGCCAATCGAGCAGGACTTTGTTGCCCGCATCGGCGAGCAGCCGCGCATGGTCAAGTCCCGCCTGCGCTCGCTCGGTTGCAGCCCCTGCACTGGCGCCATTCGCTCCGATGCGGCCACCATCCCCGACATTATTGCCGAACTCGTTTCGTTCAGCACTTCAGAGCGGGCCAACCGCGTAATCGACCACGACCAGGAAGGCTCAATGGAAATCAAGAAGCGGGAGGGTTACTTCTAAAATGGCTTCTCTCGCAACTCCAAATTTCTCCATCGACGATTTTCTCGCCCAGGAACGCGAGAAAGATCTGCTCCGCTTCTCTACCGCTGGCAGCGTCGACGACGGCAAGTCCACCCTCATCGGCCGCCTGCTTTACGACACGCAGTCGGTCTATGAAGACCAGGTGCGGTCCATTGAAGGCAAAGGGACAACGGCGCCCGGCCAGATCGATTTTGCGCTGCTCACCGACGGCCTGCGCGCCGAACGCGAGCAGGGAATCACCATCGATGTTGCCTATCGCTACTTCTCCACGGCGCGCCGCAAATTCATCATCGCGGATACGCCGGGCCACGAGCAATACACCCGCAACATGGCCACCGGAGCCTCCACCGCCGACGCCGCCGTGGTGCTCATCGACGCCGCCAAAGGCGTGTTGCCTCAATCGCGCCGCCACGCATACATCGCTTCGCTGCTGCGCGTTGAGTACATCCTGGTCGCTGTTAACAAGATGGACTTGATCGGCTACGACGAGTCGGCCTTCCGCGCAATTGAGCGCGATTTCTCCGCCGTCCTTAATGAAATCGCAGCCGACACCGGCAATCGCGTCGAAGCCATCTTCGTGCCGGTCAGTGCGCTCGCCGGCGACAACGTGGTCCACTCCACGAATGCGATGCCATGGTATACCGGCCCGTCGCTGCTTCAACTGCTTGAGTCCGTCCCGGCGGCCCGCCATACGCATGCAGCGCCGTTTCGTTTCCCCGTGCAGCGCGTCATTCGCCCCAGCCATAGCTTCCGCGGCTTCGCTGGGCAAATCGCTTCGGGCACAGTTCGCCCCGGCGATGTGATTACCGCCTTGCCATCCGGCAAGAGCGCATCCATCGAGCGCATCGTCACCTTTGATGGCGACCTCAACCAGGCGCATGCGCCCCTTTCCGTCACGCTGGTGCTTGATCGCGAACTCGACATCAGCCGCGGAGACCTCATTGCCTCCGCGCATGCGCTGCCGTCCGTCACGCGCCACATCGGTGCATCCCTGGTGTGGATGGACGAGCGTCCTCTTGCTCTCAACCGCCGCTATCTTCTCAAGCACACCAGCCACACGGTGCCCGCCTTCGTCGCGTCCATCGCGCATCGCACCAACATCGCAACGCTTGCGCACGAGCAGGTTGATACGCTCGAGATGAATGCGATCGGAGTCGTCTCGCTTGAACTGCTCCGTCCCATCGCGCTCGACCTCTATGCCGAAAATCGTTCCACCGGCGCCTTCATCCTGATTGACGCAGCGAGCAATAAGACAGTCGCAGCCGGCATGATTACCTCCGTCGCTGCCGATACATCAGACGGTGAAGACGAACCGGCTTCCCTCACTGGCCCGGTAACTCCCACCGAGCGCGCCGCACGCTGGGGTCACGAAGGCGGTGTACTCTCGCTCCGCGGACCGGTCGAATTGATTGACCTTGTGGAGCGTTCGCTCTTCACCGCCGGCGTCGTCACCCAGCGCATCAACCTTGCTGACGCCGAATTCACAACCCACCCTGAACTCCCGCAACAGTTTTCTCGCCTCCAGTCTGAAGCCGGCCTGCTGGTGATTCAATCCAGCCTCAGCCAGGACGAACAACTCGTCGCAACCGTGCGCGGCAGGGAACTGGTCCTCGAAAACATTGGCAACCATGCGGTTGTCGCAGCCGTACATCGCCTGCTGCATCAGGCAGGCATCCTTCACGATTCGGAAAGGGCGGGACTCTGATGAGTACTCTCCAGATTCACGACGAAGTCGCAATCAAATTGAATGCCGTGCGCTCACTGCTGCAACGCGAAGTCACTGGTCGCGGAGACGTGTGCCTCACCTGCAGTTTTCAAGCGGAAGATGTGCTGCTCACCAAGCTCGCCATTGCCCTCGATCCGCGGATTCCCATCCTCTTTCTCGATACCGGCTATCACTTCCGCGAGACCTATGAATATCGTGACCGCATCGCCCAGGAATGGGGCTTGAACCTGATCAACCTGCTCCCTGAGAAAACCGTCGCCGAGCAGGAAGCCGAACACGGGCTGCTCTTCCAAATCGCACCCGACCAGTGCTGCCAACTGCGCAAGGTTGAGCCGCTGTTCAAGGCCGTGGCCGGCTATCGCGTCTGGCTCACCGGCCTGCGTCGCGAACAGGCAAAGAGCCGCGCTGCGCTTGAAGAATCAGCGCCCTTCACCTTGCCCGGCGGCTCTCAGGTGCTGAAGCTTGCACCGCTCGCCAGTTGGACCACGCGCGACGTCTGGTACGCCTGCGAGCAACTCTCCATCCCGCTGCTGCCCTTGTACGATCGCGGATACTCTTCGATCGGCTGTGAACCATGTACTTCGTTACCACTCGATGCCAACGATCCGCGGTCTGGCCGTTGGGCTGGCCGCAAAGTTGAATGCGGCATTCACATCCAGGCGGCCCCCGCGCTCTAAGCCGCCCGAAGGGAAACGGAGTTCAAAAATGCAGTACGCTATCGGGTTTGTCATCGCGTTGTTCATCGCGCTCACCGGTGTAGGTGCTGGCACTGTAACCGTGCCCGTTCTGGTCTTGTTTCTAGGAGTCCCAGCGCCCATCGCGGTAGGCATCGGACTCATGTTTGCAACCGCCGTCAAGTTGATCCTTGTGCCGTCACAGATTCTTCGCCGCAACATAGCCTGGCGCACCCTCGCCTTCATGCTTGCCGGCGGCGTTCCGGGCGTGCTCATTGGGTCTTTCTTTCTCAGGCACCTGGTTACGGTGGGCTCGCAGAACCTGCTCAATGCGCTGCTCGGCTCCATCCTCGTAGTCACCGCCGCATGGCAAATCACCAACTCCTTCAAGCCGCTCAAAGCCAACGCCACCGCACCTGATCGCAGCCCGCTCCTCGCATGGCTCATGCTGCCTGTGGGTGCTGAAGTTGGCTTCTCGTCCGCTGGTGCAGGAGCGCTGGGCTCGGCCGCCCTGCTCAGTTTCACGCCGCTCCTCCCCGCCCAGGTGGTCGGCACTGACATCGCCTTCGGCTTCATCGTCTCGCTCATCGGCAGCGGCGCGCACTGGTTCTCGCACGCATCCAATCCCGAACTGCTCATTCAGTTGATCGTCGGCGGCGTGTTTGGCGCGATCAGCGGAACCTTGCTCAGCACGCACATTCCGCGCCGCCCGCTGCGCTTCGCACTGTGGGTGTGGCTGCTCATTCTGGGCGGCCAGTTTCTCTTCAACAGCTACCATGCGTGGGCCGCGCCGGCCAAACAAGCCACCGCGCAGACGCATACCGCGCAACTGAAGTGAGATTTCTCAGAAGTGAAACCGGTACCGCAATTCTGCCGAAACCATCCGCGGATCGTTGCAATGAAATCCGCCAATCGTGATCGAGTTATCCAGCAGCACGCGATGATTCGTCGCATTGATCACGTTGACTGACAACTTCCACCGCTCCCCAATCGCGTGCCCTGCCGATGCGTCGATCGTCGTGTGCACCGGCAGATACGGTCCGTTGTAAGGTCCCTGATTCGCGCCCGCCAGCCCGTTCGTAAACCCGGAGCCGTAATACACGTTGGTCGAAAACCATGTCCGAAACGGCAGCGTAGTCGTGAAGCCCGTATTCAGCGTGTTGCGCTGATCGTGATCCACCGGCGTGTAGTCAAATCCAAGATCGCACGCTTGATCCGTAGCAATCGTGCATGTAAATCCGCCGATGATGTTGCCGCGCTGCTCCGCAATCTGGTTGGAGTATGTAACGTGAAACTGCCCCACACGCGCCAGTCGCGGCGAACGCAGTGTCATCTCCCATGCCCGCACCAGTGCCCCATCCACGGCGATGGGAAAGTACATGTTCGATTCGCCAAGATTCGAGTGATCGAGGAAGTTGTTCACGCGATTCTTGACGTTGTCCACATCCAGAAACCATCCCTTCACCGGAATCTGAATTCCGAACTGGTGCTCCTCGTCGCGCTCGCTGGGAATCGGCGTGAATGTATTTTCCCCGCCCGGTAAACTCGATGCGTAATTGAGTACAGAGCTCGAAACAGTCTCCAGCGGCGCCGGCTGGAAGAAGTGCCCATAGAAGCCGCGCAGAACCCACTTCAGCCGCGGAATCTCAACCGTCGCACCAATCCTCGGATAGGCTGCCGACTCGTTCAAACCCGCATGGAAACTGGAGAAGCGCATCCCTCCCAGCAGCGCCAAATACTGCCCCAGCCGCAGATGATCGGTCACATACCCTTCCACCAGCGCCGCGCCTGCCTGTGCGCTGGTGTTCGGCTGTGAACTTGCGCTGCCGTCGTTCACCTGCACCCCAAACAGATCGTGTTCCGCCTGGTAAAACGTATAAACTCCGCCTGAAAAACTGTTCGGCCCCGCGTCCGCGCGAAAATCGCCCTGCCCGCCCACATAATTCGAACTTTGATGCCATGTTGTCGCGACCGGATTGTCATTCGCCAGTGAATCGTAGTCCGCCTGGTTCAAGTGATAGAACGGCGCAAGAGACAGTAGCATCTTTGGCGAAATCGTATGCACCCAGTTCGCAATCGCAAAGCTGTCGCGCTCCGTCTGCCCATCCCTCAATCCATACGACTCGTAGTACTGGCTTGCCTGCTCCCAATCGTTTTCGTTCGGATCGTACGGCACCTGAAAATAGTCCTGGCGATACTGCGCATTCAGCCGCAGCTGATCTTTCGGCGTCTGGTTCCGAATCAGCGAAACAAATCCGCTCTCTGAGTTAGTAGCGTCGTGGAGAATCTGCGGCACCGGCGTCGCCAGCCCATAGTTAGAGCGTCCACCCGTCAAGCTCGCATACCACGCCGTCGCAGCCGCGTGATTGCCCAGCGAGATCTGCGCCTCACCCGTGCCAAGGTTGCCGCCCGTCAACATCAGCTCTCCATCGCGGTTGTATTCAAACCCATTTCGCGGCAGCACGTTGAACACTCCATAAGTCCGGTCGCCCACATCCGAGCCATAACTGCCCCGCTGTGTCTCCAGCGAATCAATGTCTTTCGGATCGATCTGCGGACCCACATTCGAAGCGATCTTTGTATTTGGAATCGCAATGCCATCGATCAGCCAACTCGTCTGGTGTCCGCCGCGCATGTGCAGCATGTCGTGCGTCATGTAGGCGCCGGGCACATAGTCCGTAATCATCTCCATGCCAATGGTGCGGCTCGCGCCCGGCGTAACGTCGATGTCCGCACGCGTCACCAGCGTGGTCGGCGTCACTGTGTCCGAAGCAGACAGGGAAGTCTGCGCACCGTTCACGACCACCGTCTGCGTCGCCGTTGCAACTGCCAGCGGAACGTGGACAATCGGATTCGTTCCAGAGGCGATGGTCAGCCATTCTTCCTCCGTAGCGAATCCTTTTGCGGAAACCTTCAGCATGTAGAGGCCGATGGGAGCCTCCGCCAATTCGAACTCCCCATTCGAATCCGTTTTCGCGGTCAGGGTAAAACCCGAGCCGACCGCATTGAGCGCAATCTCCGCGCCGGCGATTGGCCGATGTTGCGGATCGTGAATCACCCCATGAACGGTCGCAAACACGGTCGCGTTTGCGGAGATTGATGCAACCAGAAAAACAGCGAACGTGAGAATCAATGAATGAAGACGCATGAGTGCGAAAACCTCTTGAGGAATACGGCTATCGGCGCGCGCTCGGTTCTTCCCCTGTTTTGCAGTCTGAAGATGCGCGTGCCCGGTTGCAGGCTGATCGGTTTTACTTGAGTTTTGTGCGGCAGAAGTCGTTGAAGCACTGGCGGCGTGAGGGAACCCAGGCGCGACAAAGCCAGCCTGTTCCGAACTCCAGATGCTGCAAAGAAAACCTATGCGAGGGAAGGGGTGGGAGGGCCGCGGCCGATGCGTGTGCGAATCTGGCTGATGCGTGCCGCGGTGCTGCTTGCTGCGGGTGAGTGGCGCTCTGCCAGCAATGCAGGCATGCTCGCCTGCGCGGAAGTCAGTGCCTGCGGGCCTGTCATCGTTGCGTCCGTTGACCCTGGGAATGAGGGGCAGGTCGATGGGGCCGTGAGCCCGGGCGTGCCGGAAGCCGCCTCGGCCATCATCCCCATAGCCATCGCACAATGATGCGCTCCATGCCTGCGGCAGCACGGGGGCAGGCGCGCATCTTCGCTGCCGGGCAGCAGTATCGCCAACGGCCCCAGCCAGAACAACAGAATCAGGAAGATGGAAAGCCCACGCCGCATCTGAAACTCATCGTACACGACATCGCCAATCACACACCAAAAAGCGTGCGCGGGTCAGGTATCATCGGGGTAATCGTGTTTCATCGATAGATACGAGGGAATCCAGGTGTCACAGGTGAATGTTTCCATATCGCCGCAACAGGTTTCATCGCTCGCCGCGCAAGAGTCGCGTCTCGAACGCCCGCTTCGCATTGCACTCTTCGGATTTGGAACCGTCGGCAGTTCGGTGGCTAAAATCCTCACCGAATCGCAGCCCCAGGGCCTTCAACTTACCCACATCTTCAACCGCAACGTCGCCCGCAAGCGCGTTGACTGGGTCCCCCAAAGCGTTGTGTGGAGCGAAGACGCGGATGCCGTGCTGTCCTCGGATATCGACGCAGTCGTCGAGCTTGCCGGCGGTCTCGACCCCGCCGGCGGCTGGGTCCGTCGCGCGCTCGATGCGGGCAAGAGCGTAGTCACGGCGAACAAAAAACTCATTGCGTTTCAAGGTGTGGAACTGGAGCGTCTGGCCGCGTCCAGGGGCGGCCATCTCAAGTACGGCGCCGCGGTTGCCGGCGGAATTCCCGTCATTCCCGGCCTCGAACAGGGCCTGGCCGGCGACCGCATTGAGCGCATCGAAGGCATCCTCAACGGCACCTGCAACTTCATCCTCAGCAAAATGGAAGACGGCGCCGAATACTCCAGCGTTCTTGCCGAGGCGCAGGCCGCGGGTTATGCCGAGGCTGACCCGACTGAGGACGTGGGCGGATTCGACGCCCGCGCCAAGCTTGCCATTCTCATGCGCCTAGCTATGCGCGCCCATGTTGACCCTGAAGAGATCGTTCCGCGCCCCATTACCGAGGTCTCTGCGGTCGACTTCAGCTATGCGCGCGACCTCGGCTGCACCATCCGCCAGGTAGCCCGCGCCGAGTTGCGCAACGGCCAACTGGCCGCCACCGTCGGTCCCATGCTGGTGGCGGTGCGCTCGCCCCTTGCCTGGTCCCGCGGCACAGAGAATATGGTGGTCCTCACCGGCCACTACGGCGGCGACGTAGTCTTCAGCGGCCACGGCGCCGGCGGACACCCCACAGCCGTAGCCGTCGTCAGCGACCTGCTCGCCCTGGCCCACGGTTCCCGCCGCGTCGACATTCCCGCCGCGCCGGCCAAGGTCGGCGCCGAGTTTGAAGTGCCCCACTACATACGCTTCCTCGTTTCCGATCGCCCCGGCATCGTGGCCGCTATTACCGGCGCGCTGGCCGAGCAGCGCATCAACATCCGCGCCATTGTACAGAAGCCCGGCTTCCCCGCTGAAGCTTTGCCGTTTGTCGTCACCGTGGAGCCCTGCAAGAGCTCGGCGCTCAAGCGCGCGCTTGAGCAGGTCCGCAGCCTCGACTGCATGATCGTCGAGCCGCTCGATCTCCAAATGCTCGAATGAACAATGCGAGATAGAACCTGCCGCTCATGACAAAATCGATATTTGCTTCGGAGGCCCTGCAATGATCGGAACCATCTACAAATGTGAAATTTGCGGAGAAGAAAGCGATAACCCCGTGCGTTGGATTGTGATCCACTGTAGCGACGCGCAACTGACAATCTTCAAGTGGACCAAAGAAGCAGCCAACGCCCCTAACGCCCGCCACTACTGCGGCGAAGCTCACGCCCAGGTCTACCTCAGCCGCTGGTTTGAATCCTTTTGCAGTTGATCGGAACCTACGGGAACTCCTCAAATGCCGTGTCCAAAAGCGGATTCACAACCCGAACAGCGCCGTAGATTTGTCCCCTCGCCAGATCCTCGGAGTAGACGATCGATGCGCCCGCATCGTGAGCTGCTTGCAGGATGAGTGCATCCCAGAACGATATTTTGTATCGATCTTCAATATCCAATGCCCTCATGATCGAATCGGGTGAATGGATGACAACCTCCCAGGTTGAATACTCGCGAAGCAATGCGCGCAATTCGTCAATCCCGGGAGGGTTTGCTGTTTTACGTCGAAGATTGACGCGGAATTCCTGCAATACTTGTGTGCTCAGAACTCCGTTGCCGGAAATCCAGAGTCGCTCCAGAAGTTCCATGGCGCGAATTCGCTTAATCCCCGCTGAGCGATCATGCGCATAAACCAGAATATTGGTATCGACGAAGAACTTATCTCTCATAGAGCTCGTCGCGAGAGGCCGGCGGTGTCCACTGCAGGTCGAAGCCCTTGCGCATCCGCGCCAACGCGCTGCGCCGGGCCTGGTCGTATCCCTTGCGCTCGCGCACTTCACGCTCCAGGCGGGCAGCTAGCATAGCACTTATGGAGGTATTTTCCATGGCCGCGAGGATGCGGGCATCTCGCAGTAAGTCCGCATCAATCTTTAATGTAACGTTGGTCTTCAAGGCGGCACCCTTTCCCGTGTAGCACAAGTTTACGTGCTTCCCACCGAAAACTCAACCCGCCCCGGAATGCTCTTCCCTGTCCCCTATTCCCTAGTCCCTGCATTTCCCCGTGGACTCCCGAACCACCAGCTCCGGAGCCATCACAATCTCCGACGGAAACTCCTTGTCCCGGTTCGCGATCCGCTCCAGCAGAATCTCCGCCCCGCGCTTGCCCATCTCCGTCAGCGGCTGGCGAACCGTCGTCAGTGAAGGCGTCGAATAGGCCGCCGACTGAATGTCGTCAAAGCCCACCACCGAGACATCCTCCGGAACCCGCAGCCCGGCGTCCTTCAGCGCACGAATGGCGCCGATCGCGGCAATATCGTTGAAGCAGAAAATGGCCGTGAAGTCATGCGTCTTTTCCAGCAGCGCCTGCATCGGCTTATACCCAATCTCAGGAGCCATCGGGTGGTAGCCGTCCTTCATTGACCAGCCGGCGGAGTCGATGCGGATCACCAGCGCCGAGTCAATCTTCAGGCCGATCTCCCGCGCCACCTGCTGAATGCTTTCCCAGCGATACTCTGAGTCGGGAATCGCCCTCGGGCCCCGCATGAACGCAATCCGCCGGTGTCCCAGCCCGTACAAGTGCTTCAGCGCCATCTCCACCGCCAGGTGGTGGTCCAGCACAATGTTGGTTACGTTTTCAGCCGTGCTGTGCGCTGAAATCGCAACCACCGGCACCGGCACATCAATATGATCGGCTGGCGTGTTCAGCAGCAGAAATCCATCCACTGCCCGCTCCACCAGCATCCGCGGATACTTCTCAATCAACTCCCGCTTCCAGTCGTGGCATGCCGTGAAATAAAAGTAGTGCGCCGCGGTCAGCTCCTGCACCACTCCGCTCATCACCCGGGTAAAGTAGCCCTCGCTCAGGTCCGGAGCCAGCACGCCCACGCTCATCGATTTGCTCTGCCTGAGCGAGCGCGCAAAGTAGTTCGGCCGATAATTCAGCCGCTCCGCTGCTTCCGTCACGCGATCGCGAGTTTCCTGTGGGATAGACTTCGCCGAAGGCGAGTTATTCAAAACCAGCGATACCGTCGTCTGGGAAAGCTCCAGGTGCTCTGCGAGCATTCTTAGGTTCACGTGCCCTGGCGGCGTAGAAAGCTTACCCTTTGCCATGTTGGAGTTGTAGCACGTTTCCCCGCGCTCGGGAAACAGCGTTTCCCCATTAATATATCGATTTTGCGATTTTGTCCGGCTGCAAAACAATATCCAAGCAAGGCGCTGTCATCCCGAGCATCCTGACTTGCATTTTACGAGTTACGGCAACTATGAACGCCAATTTCGACCAGCATGTTCATTACCACCACACTGTCATCCCGACCGAATTGGAGGGATCTGCGGTTGCACTCCGGGTCTGTTCATTAGGAGCAACCGACTCATTTTCAGTGAGTTACAAAAGAAATGAACCTGTCATTCCGAGCGCAGTCGAGGAATCCGCGGTTGCTCTTCAAACCACACCCGAGACAGCGCACGAGTTTGCCCCGCGTATCTAACTCTCCTACCTCGACGGCAGGCTGATCTTATTCAGCCCCGGCTTCAGCGGCCAACTCCGACCGTGATACTGAAACACCCCAGTCAGCGTGCCCGGCAGCGTAACATCGGCAAAAAAGGACGAACCGCCCCGCACCATCAAACCTGGGGTTTGGTTTGGCGAACTCGTGCGCGAATACGAAACTTCGATCATCCCCTGCGGATGGGGAAAACTCGCCTTCAGCCCCGGCAAATTTCCCAGATTCGGCGCAATCCTCACCGTCTGAAACCCCGGGCTCCCCGGCTCAATCCCCGCCACCAGCGTCAGCAGGTCATAAATCGGGTGCGCGCTCCAGGCATGCGAGTCTGACCGCGTATTCCCCGGCACCTCCGGCCATGTGCTGAAGTGCATTGCCAGCAGTTTCCGCCACGGCCCAATCGAGTCCAGATACTGCTCGCCCATCCCCGCGTGGTCCAACGCCCGCGCCAGGTAAAACCGGAAGTAGTACGAAGCGCTCAGCACTCCATCCGGCGTCGTCCCCGGCTCAATCGCCAGCAGCTTCCGCAGCACCTCCTGCTGGTGCTCCTTGGGAATCACATCGTAAAGCACTCCCAGAATATTCGCCTGCTGGCTGAATAGTTTCTTCTCCGGAGTCTCCGCCAGCATCCCCCGATCCGCCGACCAGCACTGTGCGTAAATCCCCGCCCGCACATGCGCCGCCCGCGTCTTGTACCGATCCGCCAGCACCGGGTCCCCATCCGCCGATTCCAAATCGGCCGCGTCCCCCAGCGCCCCCAGGTACTCCAGCGTCGTCATGCACGACTCGCCGTTCTTGGCATACGTCGGAATCGTTTGCCCGTCCTGCACCCAGTCAATAAAGCTCCACCACGGCACCTCGCGCAACAGCCCATCCGGCTGCTCGTAGCCCGCAAACCAGCGCAGCACTCCGCGGGTTCCCGGCACCAGTTTCCGCGTCAGTCCTTCCGCATCCGGCCGGTACATCCAGTAGTCGTGCAGCATGTCCACATAGATCAGCGAGAAGGTCGGAATCGTCTGGGGCAGGGAACTGGGATACCTGCTCCGCGTAATCCCCTCAGGCATTCTCGACACGTCAAAAGCCTTGAGCGCCTGCACCGCCAGCCGGTCGTCCCCGGCCACAGAGTACGAAATCAGCGCCTGAATCCGCGTATCGCCCACATACTGCAACTGCTCCCAATAGGGCGTGTCCATGTAAGTCTCGTGCGCATCCAGCCGCGCCGTCCGCCAGCTAATCTCCCATATCTTCGCCAGCTCCGGATCGCTCGAAGTGAACGCAGCCTTCTCCTCAAACGGATACGCCGTAAACTCGGCCTTCAGTCCTTCCAGCGTCAGCGGCTGGTCGCCGGTCGTAACGTCCAGATCGAGATACCGCCAAGTCCGCCACCACAGCGGCTCAAACGTCCGGTCTTTGCCGCCATCCGGCAGAAAGCTGTCCGTCAAGCCAAGCGACTTGCGGCCATGTTGCAAGCCATCCACGCCGGTGTATTCGAGTGAATCGCGATCACCCTTGTGCAGGTCTTTGTCGTAAAGCGCTTCCGAATAGGTGAGGACAATCTTCGACCCCTTGCCGCCGGAGACCGTCAATTGTGGATAAGCCGTAGCCAGCGTCTGGCGGTCGAGCAACAAGTGAAGATGAGTGTTGGCGGGAATGTTCTGCGGAGCTTGAAAATGTCCGTCGTTTGGAGTGTCTGCCGTTTCGCCATGCAAATTGAAGTGAGAGGGATCTGGATTTGCGATGTCCAGTCGTACAATCTTGCCCGCATCAGTCTCCGCATACTCCATATGCGGCAACTCATCGGGCACCAGCCCCCAGGCGTTATCCCCAGTAGTATCCGCCGAATGTGCCCGATTCACGCCGCCATAAATGCTGTCCCGCATCGGTGAAGCCGCAGCCACCCACGCCCCACCTGCATCCTTCGCATCCTGCCAGCCCCAGTCGTACTTCGCCGCATCCAATTGCTCCCCCGGCCCCGCCGCCATATAGTCCTGGATGCTCACCGTTTCGCGCCCCAGCGGTCTCTGGCCCGCCTCAACCTCCACCAGCCAGCCATCCTTTTCCCCGCCGGTGCTGATCCCCTCCGCGCCCGTCGCCTCACTCTCCAGCAGAAACGCCGTCCGGTCAGTGAACTGGGCCACCGGCGCATACACGCCCCAGTTCCACACCGTCGCCGTAATCAGGTTCTCGCCCGCCCTCAGCAGCGGAGCCAGGTCAAACCGCTCATACCGCCAATGCGTCAGGTCGCCCCGCGCCGGCCCATCCCCCACCCGCGTCCCGTTCACAAACAGAACGAACCGATTATCCGCGCTAACCCGCACCACGTAGCTAGCCGGCACCGCGCCCAGCGTCAGCCCATGCTTGAAATGCAGCACCACCGGCTCCCGCAGCGCCGCCGTCGGATGCGTAATCCACCCCGCATGCCAATCATGATGCGGCGGATCGGGCTTTGCAGCGTCTTGGGCGTAAATTGCCGAAACCGAAGCAGCGAGTACCAGGACCACCAAAGCAGAGCGCATAAGAAATGACCTTCCGCCAAACACAAGCAAGCATAATCCACCACCGCGCCAACCCACACCCCCAGTCAGGCACTGTCATCCCGACCGACCGAAGGGAGTGGAGGGATCTGCGGTTGCCTGTTCTCAGTCCCTAGTCCCAAGCCCCCCATACCCCATACCCCATACCCCATACCCCACACCCCATACCCTACTTCTTCCCCATCTCCTCAAACGTCAAATTCAAAATCGGATACGACGCCCAATCCTTATAGTCAAAGTGCCACCACTCCCCCGGGTCCACCGTAAACCCCTCCGCCCCCATCGCAGTCCGCAGCAAGTCCCTGTGCCAACGCTCCCGCGCCGTTCCGCCCGGATAATACGGGTGCGACCTGTCCGACATCTCGTCATACCCGCCCGTCATCCTGATCTCCTCACCCGTCTTCAAGCTGTAGAGCGACAAATCCACCGCGCAGCCCCGGTTATGCTTCGATCCCTTCGCCGGGTTCGCCACAAACCCATGGTCCACCACCGGCGTCCCGTCCCAGAACATCTTCGTCACATACCAAGGCCGGTACGAGTCGTGAATAATCAACCCATATCCCAGCCCGTGCAGCTTCTGCGACACCCGCACCACCGCCTCCGCCGCCGGCCGCTGCATATACGCCCGCGCCTCCGTATACATAGGCGAGCCGAGAAAATTCCTGTTCGTCGCATAGCGGATATCCAGCTTGATCGTCGGGTCCAGCACATTCAACTCCACCAGCTCCGGCTTGCGAAAACTGCCCGTCTCCACCGGCGGTTTGTCCCCCAGCGCCTCTTTCCGCAGCACCTCCACCGGCCGCACCGGCACAATGTGGAAGAAGTCCCCGGGCCCATCAAACGGCCGCCGCTTATAAACCACCCCGCTCATCGCCACGCCCGTCACACCCCCCGCCGCATCCCGCTCAAACGTCAACGTCTGCGCCCCATGCGGCCCGCTCGCCGCCAGTTCAAACTCATCCGCCCCCTTGGGATGCAGCGTCTCAAAGTCGAACATCCCCGACAAAATCTTCAGCTCGCCCCCGTCTTCAAGCACATAAAACTTCCCCAAATCCCACCCATATTCGCCAATCAGCCCCGCCCACTCCGCCCTCACCGCAGCCGGTTCCGCCCCCGGCGCACGCGCATCGAACTCCCCCCCAAACAAATGCCGTTTTTCGCCGCCAACCAGCGCCGCAGCCGACCCCGCAGCCACCTGCGCTTCCGCCGGCCTGCAATCCAGCAACAGCGTCCCGCCCAGCAACAGCGCCCCAGCCCCCGCAACCGCCGCCACCCGCATCCATCCATATCTCATGCAAATTCCTCGCCTTCCCCGCCGATTTCCCCGATCGATTGGCTTCAATTCCCCATTCGCCTCACCGCACTGCCCCCAAAACCGCCCCACCGGAGCCACCCATTCCTACCGCGCACCCCCAAAACCTATCACAAATGCCGATTTACCCCCTTGTATGCACTTGATTTAGCAGTCTTGTAACCTCCTATTCACATTGGCCCGGTAGCCTGTTTTAGGTGAGCGTAAAAGTGCCTGAGATTCGCATCTCTCAATCTTCCATCCAGAACCAACCGAGCCCTGGCGACATCCAAGCCGCTCCTCCGGCGTCGGCGGCAGAGTCGTCGGCCATCCGCAAATTCCTTCTCTCGCGCGGCAATTCCGCCATCGCCGATCGCGGCTTTCACTGGCTCATGGTCCTCTGCGCCCTCAGCATCTTCGCCATCGTTGTTCTCATTGCCTCGGAGCTCGTGCGTGGATCTCACCTCACCTGGGCCCAATCCGGCTTCAAATTCTTCTACACCTCCTTTGTCGATCCCGAATCCAAATCCCCGCTCTACTGGGACCCGGTCAACGGCCACTTCAGCGCGCTCCCCTTCATTTACGGCACCCTCGTTTCCTCGTTCCTCGCCTTGCTTCTGGCCGTCCCCCTGGCCATCGGCGTGGCCGTCTTCCTTACCGAGATGTGCCCCCGAATCCTGCGCGGACCCCTTGCCTTCCTCACTGAACTGCTCGCCGCCATCCCCAGCGTCATCTACGGTCTCTGGGCCGTCTTCGTGCTCGTCCCCCTCATGCGCGAACACATCAACCCGCCGCTCATCAAATTCCTGGGCTGGACCGGCTTCTTCAATGACGACAACCCCACCGGCCTGGGCTTTGTCGCCGCCGGCGTCATTCTCGCCATCATGATCCTGCCCATCATCTCCTCGCTCACCCGCGAAGTCATGAACGCCGTCCCCGGCTCCCAGCGCGAAGCCGTTCTGGCCCTCGGCGCCACCCGCTGGGAGATGATCCGCATGGGCGTCCTGCGCAACGCGCGCATCGGCATCGTCGGCGCCGTCATCCTTGGCCTCGGCCGCGCACTCGGCGAAACCATGGCCGTCACCATGGTCATCGGAAACACCCCGCAGATTCAGCGCTCCATGCTCGCCAGCGGCGCTTCCATGGCATCGGTCATCGCCAATGAATACGCCGAAGCCACCAGCGATCTACACTTGAGTGCGCTCACTGAAATCGGCCTCGCCCTGTTCATCGTCACCATTGTCGTAAACGCCCTGGCCCGTGTGCTCGTCTGGGCCGTAACCCGCGGCGCACCAGCCCGCGTCAACTGAGGAGTCAATACTCGAAAGGCTTTGTATCAGGGCATGACTTCAGTCATGCCGAATGTGCTAGAAGGATCGCCGGGCTTTAGCCCCTGCAAAACTCATCGAAATCGGCAACAACGACTTTGCACCAGGCTCCAAAATCGTTCTCAACGGAGAATCACTCTGCGAACAGGAAGCAAATTTCGTTCGACATGGCGCAAGGGCACCGACCACCTCGCCACCGCCCTCGCCGTGGCCTCCACCATTCTGGTCGTCGCCCCGCTGCTCGCCATCTTCGGCTATCTCATCTACAAAGGCGCAAGCTCGCTCAACTGGGCCTTCTTCACGCAGATCCCCAAGCCTGAGGGCGAAGTCGGCGGCGGCATGGCCAACGCCATCGTCGGCTCCGGCGTCCTGCTCGGCCTCGCCAGCCTCATCGGAGTCCCCATCGGCATCGGCGGCGGCGTCTTCCTCGCTGAATTCGGCCGCGGCACCAAGCTGGCCAACGCCGTCCGCTTCACCGCCGACGTCCTCAACGGCGTCCCCTCCATCGTCATGGGCGTGGCTGTCTATGGATTGGTCGTCACCCCGGCCATGCCCTTCTCCGCTATCTCCGGCGGCATCGCACTGGGCATCATGATGATCCCCACCGTCACCCGCACCACCGAAGAAATGCTGCTCATGGTGCCCCATTCCGTCCGCGAGGCGGCCCTCGCCCTCGGTGTTCCCAACTGGCGCTCCGTCCTCTCCATCACCATCAAAACCGCCTCTCCCGGCATCATCACCGGCTGCATGCTGGCCTTCGCCCGCGTCGCCGGAGAAACCGCTCCCCTCATCTTCACCGCCTTCGGCAACTCCAACTGGAGCGTTGCCCTCAACCGGCCCATCTCCGCGCTGCCCCTCGAGATTTACCGGTACGCTATTTCCCCCTATGACGACCAGCACCGGCAAGCCTGGGCAGCGGCGCTGGTTCTGGTAGTTTTGATCGTGGCCGCGGTCTCGCTGGTCCGCTATGTGGCCGGCCGCGGCGTGCTGAAGGGAGCAAGTTAAGTGGGCGTTGGCATCGAGGTTACCAACCTGAATGCGTGGTACGGGGCAAATCACACGCTGCAGGACATCAATCTGAACATCCCCGCCAACCATGCCACGGCCCTCATCGGCCCTTCCGGCTGCGGCAAAAGCACCTTCGTGCGCTGCCTCAACCGCATGCATGAAACCAACCCCATCGCCCGCGTCACCGGCACCGTCCGCATCGGAGACCTCGACATCTACGCCGACGCCAAGCCCGTCGAAATCCGCCGCCGCGTCGGCATGGTCTTTCAGCGCCCCAATCCCTTTCCCACCATGTCCATCTATGACAACGTCGCTGCCGGTCTCAAGCTCAACGGCTACAACAACCGGCACGTCCTCGATGAAATCGTCGAGCGCTCCCTCAAAGATTCAGCCCTCTGGGATGAAGTCAAAGACGACCTCAAAAAGAAGTCCGGAGCCAGCCTCTCCGGCGGCCAGCAGCAGCGCCTCTGCATCGCCCGCGCCCTCGCCGTCGACCCTGAAGTGCTGCTCATGGACGAGCCGGCCTCCGCCCTCGACCCCGTCTCCACTTCGAAGATCGAAGACCTGATCTTCCAGCTCAAATCGCAATACACCATCGTCATCGTCACTCACAACATGCAGCAGGCCGCGCGCGTCGCTGAAAAAACCGGCTTCTTCCTCAATGGCCGCATGGTAGAGTTCGATTCAACCCACAAAATCTTCACCAATCCCAGCGACAAGCGCACTGAGGATTACATCACGGGCAGGTTCGGATGACGCGCATACGGTTCCAGCGAAGCCTCGACGATCTCAAAGAAAATCTCCTGGTCATGGCCGGCCTGGCAGAGCAGTCCATTCAGCGCGCCATTGAGGCCTACCGCGTCCGCGACCTCTCCATCTGCGACCTGGTCAGCCGCAGCGAAATCGCCATCAACCGCCTCGAACGCGACATCGACCAGGCCGCCCTCGACCTGCTCGCCATGGAGCAGCCCATGGCTATCGATCTCCGTTTCATCTTGAGTGTCATCAAGATCAACGCCGACCTGGAGCGCGTCGGCGACGCAGCCAAAAGCATCAGCGACCGCGTCCGCAACATGGACCAGATGGCCCAGGCCGATCTGCCCGTCGATATCCCGCGCATGGCCTCGCTGGCCGCCGACATGGTCCGCCGCAGCCTGCAATCTTTCATTGAAGCCGACGCCCAAATGGCCCTCACCGTCCTCACCATGGACGACGCCGTAGACGCCATGAACCGCGCGGCCTACAAGGCCCTCACCAAGCTCATGGCCGAAGAAAGCCACCTCGCCCCCCAGGCCCTCAACGCCCTCATGATCAGCCGCAATCTCGAGCGGGTAGCCGACCACGCCACCAACATCGCCGAAGACGTAATCTTCTGGGTCCAGGGCACCGACGTCCGCCACCACAAAAGCCTCAAAACCGCCCCCGACCCCCACGCCATGGGCTAACGGCAAGTCAACGACACGTCAAAGGCACTGTCATCCCGACCGACCGAAGGGAGTGGAGGGATATGCGGCTGCTTGTTTTGAATCCTCACAGGCGATGCCGACCCAACAGCGATGAAACTGTGCCCCATCCGTCGAAAACCCGGGGACGGCAGGGGGGCATAGTGACAGAGTTAACCACTCTCCCTTTTGTTTCCTTTTTGGGGCGGGGTGAACATCTCGTCTGTCCCAAGGTTACAAATGAGTGCCTCCTGCATCGTGCCACCCACTGTTGACAGCAATATCAGACCAAATTAGTCTTATTTAAGTCCGACCGAAACAGTCGTATATTCCCTTCTCAGCCCTGAGCACTCTCAACTTGGAGGTCTATTCGTGTCGTTTGTTCAATCGCCGGAACTGGCGGAGCCTCGCCTTTTCCGTTCCTTTCTTTTCCTTTTTTCCCTGGGGCTGTACTTATGGGCTGCGCCGTTTGCCAGGGCGCAACAGGAGCCGCCTTACTTCGTGACCTATTCCTCCGTGCTCGAAGAACCGGGCAATCTCGAAATTGAAAACCAGAGCATCGCAGCTTCGCCTAAGAATGCGAACGCGTTCTTTGCTCCTACGGTCGAGTTCGAATATGGTGTTACGGCCTGGTGGACTGCTGAAGCGTACCTTCAAGGGCAGTCAACCCGGAACGATTCGACCGTCTTCACCGGATTCCGTTTTGAAAATCGTTTTCGTCCGCTACCCCGCGAATATTGGATCAATCCCGTGCTCTATGTCGAGTACGAAGACGTAAATGCTGCCGACAAGAGCTTCTTTGAAATCACTGGCAACACCAGCATCACAACGCAGCAGGTGAGCAACGCGGCCCTGCGCAAAGAGGTCGAGCGCTCAATTGAGGGCAAGCTCATCCTATCGAGCAACGCGAAGGGCTGGAACCTCTCGGAAAATATCATCGCCGAAAAAGCCGCGAATGAAGCGGAGGCATGGGAATTTGGATATGCAGTCGCTGCCGCCCGCCCACTCGCGCTCGCCGGGGGAGGCAAGCCCTGCGCCTTCTGCCGCCAGAATTTCACCGCTGGTGCGGAACTATTCGGAGGCCTGGGCACCCGCCATTCCTTCGGCCTCAAACAGACAGAGCAAAACGCTGGGCCAACCGTCGCGTTCAATGCGCCGCACGGACTCACCTTCAAATTCTCACCCGAATTCGGCTTGAACGATAATTCAGCCGCCGTGCTATGGCGCTTCGGAGCGTCTTACGAAATCCAGCAGGTTCGCGACTGGTTACGGAGGGCGCGATGAAATTCCGCGTTCTCTTTCTCGTCGCCTTCCTTGTTGCGCCCATTGCGTGCTTCGCCATCGCCGACGGTTCCTGGCTAAAGAAAGTTCCGCCCGCCGACCGCGCTCGCACCAACCCCTATGCCGGCGATCCCAACGCAATCGCCGCAGGCCGCAATCTCTTCCTCAACAACTGCGCCAAGTGCCACGGGCAGGACGCACAGGGCAAGTCCCACCGCCCTCCCCTGAAAAGCTCGCGCATCCAGTCCGCCACAGACGGCGATCTCGCCTGGATACTCAAGAACGGCGAAGCGTTCAAGGGCATGCCCGGTTGGGGAGCTCTGCCTGAACCCGAGCGCTGGCAAATCATCGCCTATCTCCGCAATCTCAATTCCGCAGCCTCAGGAGCACAGCAATGACCCTTTCGTCCAAGAGACTGGCTGCGTTCGCCGCACTCGTCGCCGTTTCGTTCGCACTTGCATTCCTCTTCGAGGGCTGCGGCTCGAGCCTTGCGCCCGCCGCTCCCACAGAGTCAGAATCAACCCCACCCGCCGACTCCATAGGCGAAGCTCTTTTCCTCGACACGCGTTTCGGCGAGTTTTTCGCCGCAAACATGACCGCTGTCAACTCCCCGCTCCCTGCCGGCGATCCCGTCGTCAACCAGGTCCAGACACTCAACGGCCCGCTGCCCGGTCCCTTTGCCGGACAGGCGATCAACTGCCGTTCCTGCCATTTCGTCACCGAGTTTGAGGGAGTGGCCGACGCCGGCAACAGAACCTACTCCGACTTCACCACGCACAGCCCGATTCCCCGCACGCAGGCAAACGGATTCGATCACACTCCGCGCAACTCCATGCAGATGGTCGACTCCTTCACGTCCCGCTCCGGGCCGCTCTTTCTCCACTTCGACGGCGAATTCGCTTCCGGCGAGGACCTCGTCGTTGGCACCCTCACCGGGCGCAACTTCGGATGGTTCCCGACGCAATACAACCAGGCCATCGCGCATATTGCGCAGATCATCCGCGAAGACGACGGCAGCAGTCCGCTCGCCGCAGACCGCCTCAACGGTCTCAGCTACGCCGTGCTCTTCAAGGGAACAGATTCGCGCATCACGCCCGATCTGCTTCTTCCTGCTTCCCAGCGGCTCGATGTAACCACAGCAAGCGACGCCCAGCTTGTGCATGAAATCGCGATTTGCATCGCCCAGTACATGCGAGACCTTCTCTTTCAGCGCGACTCGTTCGGCCGCTACATCGGTTCGCCCTACGACAACTTCCTCCGCGTAAATCACCTCCCGCAGCAACCCCTCGTGGGAGAAACCAAGGCGGCGTACAACCAGAGCCTCTATCAACAAGTCCTGGCGCTCAAGAATCCTATCTACATCACGGCAAGCGACGGCTCATTCAAATATCATGCGCAGCCCTATCAATTTGGCGCGCTTGAGCTGCAAGGCTTGAAGATATTCCTTGCCTCAGCGGCTGCCGGAGCGGCCAATGCCCACGCCGGCAACTGCGCCTCATGCCACCAGGCTCCCGATTTTTCCGACTTCGTCTTCCATAACAACGGCGTCTCGCAGGCCGAGTACGATGCCGCCCACGGCTCCGGAGCATTCCTGAATCTATTCGTCCCCACCAACGCTCAGCGAACGGCAAACTTCGACGCCTACATGCCCGTCTCCGCCGCTCACCCCAACGCCATTGAAGCCTTTCGCCACCCCGCCGACCCCAACCATCCGTCCTACGCGGATCTCGGCCTCTGGAATATTTACCTCAACCCCGATAGCCCCAACCCGCAGGCAAATCTCAAGTCGTTCGTTTGTGCGCCAGGTAGAGACTGTTCGGTGGACCAGGGGCTCGCCTCCACCATCGCTCAATTCAAAACTCCGGTGTTGCGCGATCTTGTGGATTCGGCGCCCTATTTCCACAATGGCAGCGCGCCCAAATTTGACGATGTAATCAATCACTACATTCAAATGTCTGAATTGGCACACTCCGGCGCCATGCGCAACGCCCCGCCGGAGTTCGCCGCCATGTCCCTAAGTCAGGGCGACTTGACCGCGCTCGTGGCGTTTCTTCAGTCGCTCACCGAGGACTACGATGATGCTTAAAACCATGCCGATCGTCGACCTCTTGCATCAAGCTTTACCGATGCCCCAATCAAAGCCAACGCAGGTTCAATCCAATGCCCTTCCAACTGCGCCCCATTTCGCAGATCGATTCGAGCAGGTTTGCCTGCATCCATTGACGCCAGAGGAACCGAGCACACGACACAAAGTGAAATCGCTGACGCCAACTCACTTCCCCAGTTCGATAAGCGTCCGGTATTATTTCCAACGAAAGGTGAAACCCATGAAAGGCAATCCGAAGGTAATCGAGCAACTGAATCACGCCTTGCGCGACGAGTTGACCGCCATCAACCAGTACTTTCTCCATGCCGAGATGGCGGAGAACTGGGGGTACAAAAAGTACTCGAAGTACATCAAGAGACAATCGATCGACGAAATGAAGCACGCCGAGATACTGATGGAGCGGATTCTGTTTCTGGATGGCACTCCGTCAATGGAGCCGATGTCTTTGACCATCGGAAAATCAGTGAGAGAGATGATCGAGTCCGATCTCGGTTTGGAACATGGGGCCGTTGCTTCCTACAACGAGTCGATTCGCATTTGTGTGGAGAATGGCGACAATGGCTCCCGCGATCTTTTTGTAAGGCTGCTCAAAGACGAAGAGGGACACGTTGACTGGCTTGAAGCGCAGGTTCATCAGATCAACGAGATCGGCTACGAGCGCTACTTGATCACCCAGACAACCGAGGACAGCTAGACAAATGGGAGAATGGGGGTTCACTCCATCACCAGCACCCCAAATTATTCTCCCCGCGATTTGAAGTTCATTTCGCGGAAACGCACAATTCAGTCATCAACACCACACTGTCATCCGGAGCATCTTGACCCGCGCAATGCGAGTTACGGCTACCATGAACGCCAAAATCGACCAGCCTGTTCATCAACACCACACTGTCATCCCGACCGAAGTGGAGGGATCTGCGGTTGCTTTTCGGGTTTTATTCATCCGGAGCGAAGCGCTCTTCAGCGGCTCCAAAAGCCAGCCCTGAGCGAAGCAGAATGGGAAACCCATAGAATCACTGGGAGCAGGTATTCTCTCACCCCATTTCAACCGCGCTTGCGATCAGTGTGCCGGGGTCATGGAGTATGGAGCGTCGAGGTGCTGCGTTGACCATGTTGCTTCATCTTTGGTGCTCATCATAAAGCGCAATTCGCCCCCTTGCATGATCTCCTCATGCCGGATAAACATGCGTGAAAGAGCTTTCCCATTCAGCGTTACCGACTTGATAAAGGCATTCGACGAACTCAAATGTTCGGCAGACACCTTGAACGTTTTTCCGTTCGGAAGGTGCAGATAGGCTTCGTCCACGAAGGGCCGGCCGATCACATATTCGTTCGACCCAGGTGCAACCGGGTAAAACCCCAGCGACGTGAAGATGAGCCACGCGGACATCTGCCCAAGATCGTCATTGCCTACAAGACCGTCCGGTGCGGGCCGATACTGCGACTCCACAATTTGGCGAAGCCTCTCCTGCGTGCGGATAGGAGCATCCGCGTAGTCGTACAGGTAGGCCAGATGATGACTCGGTTCATTGCCGTGGATGTATTGTCCGATCATGCCGCTGATGTCCTCGACATCGGCGTACTGGTGCGGATCGACCTTGGCATCGAACATGGCATCAAGCTTGTCGATGAGCTGCTGCTTGCCTCCCAACAGATTGATGAGCCCCTGCTCATCCTGAGGCTGGAACCAGGAATATTGCCACGAGTTGCCCTCAGTAAACCCGCTGCCCGCTCCCGCCTTCGCAGGGTCGAACGGAACGCGGAAACTGCCATCGGCCAGACGCGGCTCCACAAACCCGTCTTTCCCATTGAAATTGTTGCGCCAGTTGGCGGCGCGCCTGGCGAATGTCTCTGCTACGTCGCCGCGCTTCATCGCGCCCGCCATCCGGGAGATCGTCCAATCGTCGAAGGCATACTCCACGGTCTTTGACGCTGCCTCATCATCGTGGTCCACCGGGACGTAACCGAAGTGCATATATTCATCCAGGTGTCCATATGGACCATAGGTTGCGCTTGCCACGACGGCATTGAGCGCCCGGTCCGCGTCAAATCCGCGGATGCCCTTCATGTAAGCGTCAGCAATCTCCGGCACGGCGTGGTAGCCAATCATGCACCAGGTCTCCAGCCCCTCCTCCTGCCAGATTGGCAGAATGCCGAACTGGCTTTCGCGCTGCGAGGCCAGCATGGAGTTGACCAGATCGCTGGTGCGTGCCGCGGGCTCGATCAGCGTCATCAGCGGCTGTTCCGCGCGAAACGTGTCCCACAAGCTCAGGTTCGAAACAAAGTGGAACCCATCGGCGCGGTGAACCTGGTTATCGGGACCGCGATAGTCTCCGTTCGTATCCATGCTCAGGTTGGGAGAAATCATTGAATGGTACATTGCCGTATAAAGGTTCTTCTCCATATCCGGCGATGCTTTGAAATCCACCCTTTGGAGTTCCCTTGTCCATGCAGCCGTCGCCGCGGAGCGCACCGCGTCAAAATCAAAGCCAGGCACTTCGGCATCCATGTTCGCAATTGCATTGGCTTCACTGACGGGCGAAAGCGCGACCTTCACCACCAGAGGCTGCGATTGCGGCTTGAATGTAAACACCGCAATGATGCCCCGACCCTCGATTGCCTGAGTGTCCTCCGGACTGGTTCCGGGAGTCTTGAAGCCGTGATACTCCACCGGCAAAGGCTCGTGGTCGTAGAGGCTATGCTGCTCAAGGGGCTGCGAAAAGCGCATCGCGAAATAGAGTTGACGCCCTGGCGCCCAGCCGCGGGTTTCTCGCATGCCGGTTACCGTGCCATCTTCGCGGATGCGCAGCCGGGACCAAAGCACTTTGCCGGGGTAGTTGTAGATTGAAGATCGAAGATCAACCAGAACATGGGCCGGTTTGCCGGCAGGGTAGGAGTACCGATGTACGCCGACGCGTGCGGTTGCCGTCAACTCGGCATGGATGCTGTAGTCGAGCAGGTCCACGGCGTAGTAGCCGGGCGTGGCGAGTTCGTGGGCGTGACTGAAGCGGGAACCATACCCCGACCCAGGCTTGGCAGGGTCGCCAGGGTCCAGGCGCACATCGCCGGAGATTGGCTGGAGCAGTACGTCGCCAAGATCGGAGTGCCCGCTTCCGGAGAAATGCGTGTGAGAGAAGCCGAGGATCGTAGCGTCCTCGTACCGATATCCCGAAGCCCACTTGTAGCTCTGCTTGAAGGGACGAATCTGCGTATCGGGAGAAAGCTGCACCATCCCGAACGGTACCGTCGCGCCCGGAAACGTATGACCGTCCGGCCCAGTCCCCACAAATGGATCGACCAGGGCCAGCCTGGCCTGAGCGGAAAGCGGCTCCTGAGCGATCGCGACGGTCTGAACGCCGAAAAGCAGGGCGAATACAGCAATCGATACAGCTTTTGCCTGGCGGCTGAAACAAAGCCCACCAAAGAACGACTTCTTCATGACGATCATGCCAGCTACTTTCTTTGACTTTGAACTTTGCGAAACCAACGGTGTCTCCCATCAATGCGCGCTGCGTGTGGCAGAGTTGAAGAGGAAACGAACTGCCCATTGTAAAGATACTGAACCGGCACCGCCCCTCGACGTTGCATTCTCGTTTCTCAGCGTCTTGCCTTGCGGCAGGCGAACCGTGATCCCTGGAAAGAATGCTTGTCCCAAAAGTGTACTCCGCCGTCCCAGGTCAAACCGGATGGAACCCCATTGCGCTCAGTACGAACCACGCGCACATGGAACATGTAGCGGACATGGAACCTGTGGGGAAACAGTGGGAGAGTCTACCGATTCACATCCCCCAAAATTCTCTCTTGCTTTTTGCAGTTAATTCGCGGAAACGCGCACAATTCAATCATGGCCGCCAAACCACAGATCGAGATCCACCAACTCCACCCGTCAGCCGTCCTCCCGGTCCAAAACACGCCGTACCCCCCTCCCCTCCCCGCCTTTTGTTGACAGCAAAGCACTTAGCCAGTGCCGTAAATCGCGACACAACAAAACAAAGCACTTACAGACCACGCCCAACCGGAAAACCTACTTTTTGTACCAATAAAGTGCGGAAAACATCCAAATCCAGCTCCTCCCCAATCGGCTATCCTCGATAGATGGTCCGCTTCACCAGGCTCGCCTCCGGTGCCAACGGCAACTCCAGGTGCCTTTACTCTGGACGGGTTGCATCGGAGCCCCAATGACCGCCAGCCAGCAGGACCAACCCGCCCAGACTCCTGCCCAGGTCTACACCCATCGCCTGGCCGCCCTCACCGAGATCCAATCCGCCGACCAGCGCCGCGAAAAGCGCCTCGGCTACGCCAAGCTCATCGTCGCCGCCCTCACCCTGATCGCCGCCCTCGCATTCCTTCACTACCTCAAACTCCTCTGGTACCTGGCCCTGCCGGCATTGGCATTCGTAGCCCTCGCCATCCTCCATGAGAACGTCCTCCGCCAAATCCGCATCCGCGCCCGAGCCATCAACTTCTATCATCGCGGCCTCGCCCGCCTCGAAGGCCGCTGGGCCGGAACCGGCGAAACCGGCGACCGCTTCCTCGACCCCGTCCACCCCTACGCCCGCGACCTCGACCTCTTCGGAGCCGGCTCGCTCTTTGAACTCCTCTGCACCGCCCGCACCCGCGCCGGAGAAGAGACCCTCGCCAAATGGCTCCTTGCGCCCGCTCCAGTCGATGAAGTCCAACAGCGCAGCGAGGCCGTCCGCGACCTCAAAGGCCGCACCGATTTTCACGAGCACCTCTTCTGCCAGGCAGACACCGTTCGCCTGGGTACCTATCCCGAGACGCTAGCCGCCTGGGGTGAACAAATCCCCATCTTCAGCGGCAAGGGAACTCGCATCACCACCCGTATTCTGGCCGCACTCTGGCTCTCAAGCGTCGCCTACTGGGCCCTCTCCGGACACAGCGACATCGTCCTCGCGCTTACTTTCCTCAACGCCGCCTGGGCCCACCGCATCGTCAAGCGTTCTGAAGCCGCGGCCGCTTCCCTCGAACGCGCCGCCGACGGCCTCCAACTCCTCGCCGGAATCCTCGACATCATCGAGCAGGAGCAGTTCCAGGCCCCTCGCCTCATCGCGCTCCAGGCCTCGCTCAAGCACGGCAGCATCGTTCCCTCCGCCGCCATCCGCCGCCTCCGCTCCCTGGTCGAGCACATCCAGTCCCGCCACAGCCTGTTTCTCCGGCCCTTCGACATCGTCACCTTCTGGAGCACACAACTGGTCTTTGCCGCCGAGTCCTGGCAACAAAAGCACGGCTCCCAAATTCGCGGCTGGCTTCAAACCGTCGGCGAATTCGAAGCCCTCACCGCCCTCGCCGGATACGCCTATGAGCATCCCGCCGACGTCTTCCCGGAATTCGCCGCCACCGGCCCCCTCTTTGAAGCCGAAGCCCTCGCCCACCCGCTGCTCCCCATCGCCAAAACCGTAAGCAACGACTTCAAACTAGGCGACGGCCTTCAACTCCTCATCCTCAGCGGCCCCAACATGGCCGGCAAAAGCACCTTCATCCGCAGCATCGGCATCAACGCCGTCCTCGCCCAGTGCGGAGCCCCGGTCCGCGCCACCCGCCTTCGCCTTTCCCCCCTCACCGTCGCCGCCTCCATCTGCATCCTCGACTCGCTCTCCGGCGGCGTCTCCCGCTTTTACGCTGAAATCCACCGCGTCAAGCTCATCTCCGACCTCGCCGACGGCACCACCCCCGTACTTTTTCTCCTCGATGAACTACTCTCCGGAACCAACTCCCACGACCGCCTCGCCGGCAGCGCTTTCATTGTTCGGAGCCTGGTCGCGCGCAACGCCATCGGCATTGTCAGCACCCACGACCTCGCCCTCACCGGCATCCCCGACGAGATGGGCGCCCGCGCCATCAACTGCCATTTTGAAGACCGTTTCGATGACGGCAAGCTGATTTTTGACTACAAACTCAAGCCCGGCATAGTCAAAACCAGCAACGCCCTCGAACTCATGCGCGCCATCGGCCTCAAAGTCGACGCCCCAGCCCTATAGCTCCCACCAATCCAGCAGCAGCATCCGCGGATAATAAAGTCCCGCCCGCACCACCGCGTCCGCCCCATGCAGATTCCGCAACACCCGCGCATATGCCTCAATCTGCGGCGCAAACAACGGCCGCAACTGGGGCAGGGAAGCCGCCGGGGCAGGTGAATCCGCGTGCGCCGTCTTGTAATCCACAATCCACCAGGCCGCCGCGCCTTCAGACTCCGGCGCAAGCCCCGCCTGAAACACCCGATCCACCCGCACCGTCTTCACCGCGCCGTCCACCACGCCCGACCAGCAAACCTCGCTCGCCGCCTCCGCATGCGGCGAAAGAATCCAAGCCCCAACTTCATCCCGTGACACCTCAAGCGCCATCGCCAGCGCTTTCCCCGCAATCTCAGCCGCCTCAATCAGCCCAATCCCAGCCCCACGCGCCTCTGCCGCAATCCGCGGCCGCAACCGAGCCAGGCCGGCCCGCGCCGTAGTCCAGTCCATCGTCATCCGCAACCGCGCCAACTCCTCCAGCAGAGAATGCACCGCAGTCCCCAGCGCACGAGAGACCACCCCTCCCTCATGCCGCGAGTACAACCGCCCCACGCCTACCCCGGAATCCGCCCCCGCTGCCAGTCCGCTCAACACAGGCGCCACGTACCCCTCCGGCAGCCTCCTCAGCAAAGCCGGCCTCACCAAACGCAACGGCATTACCAGCAAATTGGACCCTTCTGAAAGCAAGCCCGCTGCCGCAATCGACCCAATCTCGCCCGCGGAACCCTCACTCTCCGCCAGCAACTCTTCCCGCCAAGCGTCAAACTGCTCCTCGATCTCCGCTTCCAGCCCCGGCCACCCCGTCGCCAGCAGGCTCGCCTGCGGGTGGACCAACGACGCCCCCCCGTCGTCCTCCGACTTCGCCCCCATCCGAGCAAACAGGTGCAGCTCTTCCCGCGCCCGCGTCGACGCCACATACAGAATCCGTCGCGTCTCTTGCGACTCCCGCTCGCCATAAACCCGGTCAACCCACCTCTTCGACGCGCCGGAGTCTTCGCCCTTTGACGCCATCGGCGCCACCAGAAACTCCGTAATCTCGTCCGAATCCTGTTCGCTTTCCAGCCCGCGTTCCAGCCAGGCCAGCAGCTTTCGCTTCCCGCCGCCCGTCTTCGCCTGCAAGTCCGGCACAATCACCACCTCAAACTCCAGCCCCTTCGACTTGTGGATGGTCATCAGCTGCACCCCCCACTCGCTCGATGCCGCAGGGTCAGCAAGCGCCGTCAACTGCTTCAGCGCCGCCGCAAGGCCCGGCCCAGTCAGGTCCTGCTCCCCCTCCGGCAACCGGTCCAGGCAGTTCCACAGCAGGTCCAGATTCGCCAGCGCCGTCCGGTCGCAGCAGTCCGCCCCGCCCAAACTCAGCCACACCTGTTCCAGCCACGTCCCCAGCGCCGCCGTCGGCTGATTCGCCCTCAGTACCGGCGCCTTCGCCAGCGCCAAAAGCACCCGCTCCGCCGCCACCCGTCCCGCCCCGCTCAGCTCCAAAACCCGTTCCGTAAGCAGCTCCGGAACCGGTCTGGCCAGCGAATCGGCCTCATCCCCGCCCGCAACCTTATAGAGATCCTCAAGACTCAGCCCGCACCACGGAGCCCGCAAAACCCCAAGCCACGCCACCCGATCCAGCGGATTCATCAGCGCCCGCCCCAGCGCCAGCGCGTCCAAAACCTCCGGCCGCATCGCCAACTGCTCCAGCTCAACTGCCCGAAATCGGATCTTTTCGGCCTCGTCCGTGGCCTTCAGGTTCCATTCGCGCAGCGCCTCGGCAACCGGAACCAGCGACTTCCGCGCCCTCGCCAGCACGGCTATCCGATACTTGCTACCCGCCACCTGAGCCTCCTCCATCGCCTCCCGGTGGCTGCGAATCAACTCCACAATCTCCGCCACCTGGCCCGTCTCAGGATGCGCATCTGTATCCGCACCGCCAGCGTCATCTGTCGCTCCCCGTTCGTTTTTCGAAGAAAACATCAAGTACAACTTGAAGGTCTTCGGACCCTCACCCTGCTCTTGCCCAACTGAAATCTCCCGTGCAGCCTCGGCTCGCGAAAAGCTCACTCCGCTCCCGTCGTCCTCCAGGAATACAGCCTCAAAAACCCGGTTCAGCCGCTCCACCAGCGACGGCGTCGTCCGGAAGTTCGCCGAAAGAGAAACAGACTCCAGCGCCAGCGGCTCGCCTCCCGGCACATCCAACCCGCTGTCCCGCACCCGCCCAAACAGCTCAGCGTCCGCATCTCGAAAGAAGTAAATCGACTGCATCGGGTCGCCCACCGCGAACAGCGTCCGCCCCACCCGGTCCGGCCAGGCCCCAACAATCCTTCCGAGCAGCTGATGCTGGCGCCGGCTGGTGTCCTGAAACTCGTCCACCAGCAAGTGCCGAATGCCGTCCGCGATCGTCATCGCCGCCTCACTCGGAAACTCATCCTCGCTCTTCAGCACCTCCTGCGCAATCTGCGCCACCTCAATAAAGTCCACTGAGCCGGTCTCGGCAAACACCACTTTCAGTTGTGCGACCGCATGGCGCAGCAGGGTAAACGAGGCCCTCACAATCTCCCAATCCGCTTCTGAATAGCGCAGCGGCGGCAGCCAACGCACACCGGCCAGCGCCGCATCCAGCCCCGGAACCCGTTTCATATCTTCAATCAGCGTCAGAATTCTAGCCTTTTCCGGCTTCCGATCCGCCGGGAAGCCCAGCCGCTTATCCACCTGCCGCCGGAACCCGCCATTGTTGGTCAAAACCAGATTCGCCACCACCAGCATCGCTTGCTGAGCCTCTTCAAGCTCCCCTCGCGTCACGAAAGAGGGCTGCGGAAACTCCGCCAGTTCCGCCAGCTCCCGGTGCAGTTCGCCCCCGGTCTGCGAACACGCAAACCGTGCCAGCAGCAGCACCTCCTCCCTCGCCCCTGCAACCCTGTCCAGCAGCCCGCTAACCTCTTCCAGCCCCTGCAAAACCGCGCGCGCAAACGGCCGCTCCAGATACTCCCGCAGCGCCTCCCCATCCGCATCCAAATTCCTATCCTGGCTCAGCAGAAAGTCATGCATCCACCGGTCCCGCTTGCCCAGCATCTCCACCAGCAGGCCTTCCAGCTCCTGCCAGTTGTTGTCGTCCCAGTCCAGCAGCCGCGTCACCGCCGCGCCCAGCGCCGTACCTGACTTTTCAATCTGCTCAATCGTCTTCCGAGCCGCCCGCCGATAGAGTTCCTCGGGCTGTTGCGCCACATCCAATTCGCCGCCAAGGCCTGACAGCAGAGGCTGTTGCAGCGCCAGTTCGCGGCAAAACGCGTCAATGGTCATGATCCGCAACTGCGCCGGAAGGTCCACCAGCTTCCATTCCCGCGCATTCGACCGTTCCATCGCCCCCTGTGCCAACACCGACATCTCCTCGTCTTTCGGGTTCACTATGCCGTTGGCCGCATTTTCAAGCTCGCCCAGAATCCGGTGCCGCATCTCCGCAGCCGCCGCAATCGTAAAGGTGATCGCCACAATCTCACCCGGTTCGTCCACCTCGGCCAGCAGCCGCAGAAACCGCTTCGTCAGCAAATTCGTCTTGCCAGAACCCGCCGGAGCCTGCACCAGGACTGACCGGGTCGGGTCCAACGCCCGGTCCCGTTCCTCTTGATCCGGCGGAGTCTTATTCATCGAGAGCCTCCACCGCGTCCTCTTCGCCCGTTGCCGTCATCCGATGCTCCTGAATCCGGCACAGTGCCTGCAATCCGCAGCGCTCGCAAGTCTTCGGGTAATCGCGAGGGTCCACCTCCGCCTTCCCCGCCAAAAAATCCTCCGCCAGCCGCCGGATCTCCTCCTGCCAGGCATCCACATGCTCGGCTTGCAGCGTGTTTTTCACCAGCGAACTCCCGTTTTTCAGTCCGGCAAACAGCATCTCGGCTGGCGCGCCAACTCGCCCCGCGAACGCCAGATCCCCCGGCCGCATCTGTGCGAACACCAACCCGCCCAGCACCTCCTCCCCGGTAAGCCCAAAGCACCCATAAAGCGGCAATTGCACGTCCTCCGGCCGCGGCGGCTCCCACGATTTCGGCGTCACTTTCCCAGTCTTGTAATCCACCACCAGCACAGTGCCATCGTCCAGCCGGTCAATTCTGTCGAGACGCACCTTGAATTCCAGCTTTCCTATGGGAATCACCCGCTCCGCCTCCGTTTCAGCCACCTCAAACGGAACCCGCCCCGCCTCATAATCCAGCCATGCCACCACCAGCCGGGTCAGCCGCAGTTGTTCCAGCGCCAGGTAAGGCGCCGGCATTCGCTCTATCACACTTGTCTGAAGTTTCTCTTGAAATACATGCTCTACATGTATGGAAACAAAAAAGCTGCGGTCATTAAGTTTCAGCAATTGCTGCTGCGTCCGAATCCCCTCCGGCGGTCCGTTCCACACCCTGTGCAAAACCTGGTGCAACAAACTCCCGCGCTGCATCGGAGTCAGGCTCGCCTCGGCAGCCTCCCAACCGCTCGCTCCCAGACGAGCCGTTGCAAACGCCTTGAACGGGCACTGGCTCTGCGCCGTCAGCACCCCTGCTCCTCCCGCAACCAGCCCCCCTGCAAAACCCACCCGGCTCGAATCCTCCACCATAATCGTCACCGGCTCCGCAACAGCCTCCAACTCCTCCAGCAAAGGCTCCACTGGCCCGGCAATCTGCACCACCAGCCGCGACGGCCGCGCCTCCGTCCCATCCACCTGTCTGGCATAGCTGAAGTGCACCTCCCGTGCTGAAGCCATCAGCCGCCGCGTCACTGCCTCCGCCAGTTCCCAGTCCAGTTGCGGCTCGGCGTGCGGCATCCGCGCATCGCGCTGCACCTCCGGCGGCAGCAGCGGATGCGACCTTCCCCCCGCCGGCCACGCGTCCTCGGTAACCCCCAAAAACCACACCGCATCCGCCGTCAACCCTGCCGACTCCGCAGGCCCCGCAATCAAAATCGGAGCGTCCTGCGACTCGGCCGCAAACAGCGTCTCCTCCAACGTTCTTCCCAGCCCAGAGAGAAACTCCCGCCACTCCATCCGCCGTCCGTCAAACCCCAGCGATCCCGTCGTCTCCACCGCCTGCTGCCACCGCCGAGCCGCTTGAAACTCCGCGCTCGAAAGCCGTACTCCACTCGCAAATTGCAAAGATTCAAGCAGTTGCGGCACAAACTCAGCCCAAGCGACAGGACTCCGCGCTGGCACGCCAAACTCCTTCAGCCGGCGTTGCGCCTGCGTCATCCGCTCCACCCATTCCGCCGGAATGCCGCCACTCAACTGTTCCCGCGCATACGGCCGAACAAAGCTCGCCAGCGTCCATTCCGGACGCTCCAGACCCCTCCGCCGGACCGTGCGCATCTGCCCTTCCAGAGCCGCCTTCTGCTGCGCACTCGCCGTCGCATACCCGGTCGAAATCAACCAGTCCAGCTCGTTTTCGCTCAGCGCACCCGTCAGCCAGCGCAGCAGCATCTGCGCCGCTCGCGGCAAGGCAACCTGCCCCAGCGGAATCCCCAGCGAGAACTCAAATCGCGCCCCAGGCCCCAACCCCGCGTAGCGAAGAAATGCCCGCTCAATCTGCCCCCGCGCCTGCCTGGCATCCTGAGTAATCACCAAGATGGAGCATGGCCCGCGCGCCCCCGGCTCCTCTTGCAGTCGCCGCCCACACCACCGTGCACACGCCGCAAGCTCCTCCTGGTTGTCCGCAGTTTCATGAAAATGAACCACTTCCGCCGCGTCTTCGGCGCTCGCCTCGCGCCATTCGCCCCACGCGTCAAACACCGCGCGCTGCGCAGCAACCAGACGGTCAAATCCCACCAGCAGCAACCGCTGCCGCTGTTCACCATCCGCTCTCTCCAGCAGGCTCAGCAACTCAAGTGGCAGCCGCGCCGGGCTTAGCACGCTCTCCGTCCGGCATCTCTCCTCAAAAGCAGCCGTCCACAGGCTAAACGACGCAGCATCCCCCGCCCATCCAGTGCGCGCAGCCGTCCTCAAGAACTGGTGCGCGTAGCCACAAATCAGCTCATGCGCCTCCATCGCCAGCCCGGCCAGCCGATACCGCGGCCCCTCCAGCAGCGTTGCCAGCCGCTCATCGGCTGCGGCGATTCCCTCCCAAAGGCGCTGTTCCTGGGTCGAATTCAGCAGCAGCCGTCCATCGACCGATCGAGCTTCCCACGCCCAGCGCACAAACCCCTTCCAGTCCAGAATCCGCGCTGCATTCCAGGCCGTCAGCCCCTCTGCCTGCCGCGCCCGGTTGAACGCCGCCGTCAAAGCCCGCGCCGCCCGCTCGCTGGCCGCAACCACCAGCCCACCCTGCCGCAACCACTCGTCCACCTCTATCGCCGCCAAGGCTCCCATTCCAGCTTTATACGCCGCCCGCCCCCGTCAATGCCATTCCATCTCCCAACCCTCTCCCAGCTCCCCCTCCCCCCGCCCGCTGTAAACTAACCCAGTGATGCGTCGAATCCTAGCTGCTCTAGTCCTACCCGTTTTCCTGCTCGCCGGATGCCATTCCGGTTCCAAGAGTGCCGTTTCCTCCTCACAAAACTTCAAGGTCTACAAGCTGCGCGGCAAGGTCGTCTCCACCAACTCCGCCAGCGGCGAGGTCACCCTCAACCACGAGGCCATTCCCGGCTTCATGGAAGCCATGACCATGCCCTACAAGCTCAAAGACCCCAGCATTCTCACCGAGCTCCACCCCGGGGACATCCTCACCGCCGACGTCCTCGTCTCTCAGGACCCCGACGCCGACGTACTCCTCGACCACATTGTCGTCGTCGCCCAGGGCAAGCCAGACTACCGCCCGACTGTCAGCTATCATGTTCCCGCTCAAGGAGATGAGGTGCCAGACTTCAAGCTCCGCAATCAGGATGACCGCCCCATCCAGCTAGCCCGGTTCAAAGGCAAGGCGCTGCTGATCACCTTCATTTACACCCGCTGCCCTCGCCCAGATTTCTGCCCCCGCGTCACCCGTAACTTTGCCGACATCAACCGGCAACTGGCAGCAACCCCCGCCCTTTACGACAAAACCCACCTGCTCTGTGTCAGTTTTGACCCAGACAACGACACCCCGGCCCGCCTCCGGGCCTATGGCGCTCAATATATAGGGAGCGACTCCAACCAGGCCTTCGCCCACTGGGACTTCGCCGTCCCTGACAAGCCGGTCCTCCAGCAGATGGCCCAATACTTCGATGTCGGCATCACCACCGGCTCCGACGACACCATCACCCACACCCTCTCCACCACCCTCATCGGTCCTGACGGAAAGGTCGTCAAGTTCTATCCCGGCAACGAGTGGACCGCCGACCAAATTACTCAAGACGTCAAGCAACTCCTTGCCGGAAAGGCCTGATGGAGATTATCCTTCTCCTGACATAGTGCAAGCTCCGAACTTAAGCCTTGCTCTTTGTACTCACCAAGAGGTGGGTGCCCCCGGTCTCGCCTTTGAGACCGGGGAACTAGCTCTCAATCCGCACAGTTTACCAAGGAGAGAACGATGACCACAGGCTTAGAGATCCGGCCCAACTCCCAACTTGATTTCCTTTCCCTCGGAGCCCTCGTTCATCGTCTCGATCCCGGCATCATCCCCTTCCGCAAGGCCACCGAGTGCCGCATTCACGTCAGCGGTGGGGAGTTCAACGTGGCCGCCAACCTCTCTGACTGCTTCGGCATGAAGACAGCCATCGCCTCCGCCATGGCCGACTACCCCATCGGCGACCTCATCGCCGAGCGAGTCCGCGCCATGGGCGTCAAGCCCTTCTACAAGCACTTCAAGCACGACGGCGTCACCGGCCCCAACATGGCCACCGTCTACAGTGATCGCGGCCACGGCGTCCGCGGCCCCGTCGTCTTCTATAACCGCTGCAACGAGGCCGCCGCCCGGCTCAAGCCCGGCGACTTCGACTGGAAGGCCATCTTCGCCGGCGGCGTCAAATGGGTCCACTGCGGCGGAATCTTCGCCGCGCTCTCACCCACCACCGCCCCGCTCGCCGCTGAAATGATGCGCGAAGCCAAAGCCGCCGGCGCAATCACCTCCTTCGACCTCAACTTCCGCGAAAAACTCTGGAAAATCCACGGCGGCGACGATCACGCCGTCGAAACCATCGCCACCATCGTCGAAAACGTCGACGTCCTCGTCGGCAATGAAGAAGACCTGCAAAAAGGCCTCGGAATCCCCGGCCCCGAGGTCGCCGCCTCCTCCAAGCTCGACCCCACCGTCTTCTTCAACATGATTGAGAAGGTCGTAGCCAGGCACAAACACGTCAAAGTCGTCGCCACCACCCTCCGTGAAGTCCACTCCACCAACCGCCACAGTTGGAGCGCCGTCGCCTGGATCAACGGCCAAACCTACTCGGCGCCCACCGCCGAACTCGACGTCTACGACCGCGTCGGCGGCGGAGACGGCTTCGCCTCCGGATTCATCTACGGCCTGCTAACCGGCGAAACTCCTCAGGAAGCCGTCAAGCTCGGCTGGGCCCAAGGCGCACTCCTCACCACCTTCCCCGGAGACACCACCATGGCCACCCTCGACCAGGTTCGCACCTTCGCCAAAGGCGGCTCCGCCCGAATCCAGCGCTAAGCCCGCCGAATTTCGTCGCAGTGTGAAGTAGCGCCGGTCTCCAGACCGGCTGTCGTGCGGGCGTCTCGCCCGCACCTCCCCTCCCTCGCTAAATCTCATGTGGTCCTACGCCGAGCGTCTGTCCCCGGCTTGTGGCTCCCAGCGGGAGCCAATGAGAATAGCCCCGCATGAAATCCGGGGTACCGATTCGCCCGAAACCCTTGCCGTCCTGGAGGGACGGCCTGACCGCTCCGGTTCCGTCCATCTCAAATCCCCCGCACCCGTCTAATTGCATCAACCCTCCCCACGCCATCATCCAACCTCCGTAAGCAGACAAAGGTCCCAAGCCGGGTGCCCCATCCATTCCACAGCCCCATCGTGGAACGGGTGGAAAAGCAAAAATCTCAACCGCCCCCCCAAGTCCCGTCCCACCGCAGGACGCTCCCGTAGGGAGCCCATGAGAATAGCCCCGGATGAAATCCGGGGTACCGATTTGCCCAAAGACCCGCGCCGTCCTGGAGGGACGGCCTGACACCCGCCTCAAGGCCGGCCCAATTCCCACCTTTCCTCAAGCCTCTAATTGCATCAACCCCGCCCGCTGTCGCATCCATCAGACTGCTATTCTTGGGGTAGATAAACGGAGAGTTCTCACTTGGCTAAAGTAACGCTAGTTTTTGCAGTCCTGCTCGTTGGCCTTGGCCTGCTCGGCTACATCGGCACCGGCAGCATCCACCCCACCGCCCTCATCCCCGCCTGGATCGGCCTGCCACTCGGCCTCTGCGGCTTCCTCGCCATCAGCCCCAGTGAAAAACGCCGCAAGCTCTTCATGCACATCGGCGTCACCATTGCGCTCATCGGCTTCATCGGCTCAGCCGTCGAGGTCATCCGAACCTACGTCCACGCCAGCTCCACCGGCATCGCCCCTGACCAAATCGCCGTCGCCTCCAAATTCACCCTCGCCGGCCTGCTTCTGCTCTACGTCATTCTCTGCGTGCGTTCCTTCATCGCCGCCCGCCGCTCGGGGAAGGTCTAACCTTGGGCACCATGCGTGGAGGTATGGGAGGCATGACCGGCTCGCGGGCTGAGCGTTCGCCCCGTCACGGCGCAGCCCGCGCCGGGCAGTCTGACCCGCCCAAGCAGAAGCCGCCCCTCAAAAAAGTCCTGCCCCAGGTCTGGCAACTGGTCAGGCCCCGTCTCGGACTCCTCGCCGCCGGGCTCGCCCTCATGATTCCCAACCGCATCGCCGGCCTCGTCATGCCCTACATGACCAAGCCCCTCATGGACAATGTCCTGAATTTGCATGGCGATGCTTCCAAGCTGCCGCTCTACATCGGCATCGTCTTCGGAGCCATGCTGGTGCAGGCGGTCACCTCCTTCGCACTCACCCAGCTGCTCTCCAAAGCCGGCCAGCGCCTCATCGCCGAGCTCCGCAGCCAGGTCCAGAAACACATCGGCCTGCTCTCCGTCGGCTACTACGACGAAAACCGCACCGGCACCCTCGTCTCCCGAATCATGACCGACGTCGAAGGCGTCCGCAACCTCGTCGGAACCGGCCTGGTCGACTTCACCGGCGGCATGCTCACTGCCATCCTGGCTTTCATCTACCTCATGCACCGCAACGCCATCATCACCCTCAGCGTCTTCGCCGTGCTGGGTGTCTTCGTCGTTGTCCTCCAATACGGTTTCAAGACAATCCGCCCCGTCTTCCGTGAGCGCGGCAAAATCAACGCAGAGGTCACCGGCCGCCTCACCGAGTCGCTCGGCGGCGTCCGCGTCGTCAAGGGCTATCACGCCGAAGAACGCGAGCACAGCGTCTTTGCCGAAGGCGTCACCCGCCTGCTTGAAAACGTAATGAAGTCGCTCACCATGACCAGCGTCCTCTCCGCCGCCTCCACCACCATGGCCGGCCTCGTGTCCGCGCTTGTCATGTGGTTCGGCGGCCACGCCGTCCTCCGCGGATCCTGGACCGTTGGCGACTACTTCCAATACAACATGTTTCTCGTCTTCATGATCGCCCCCGTCATCCAGATCGTGAACATCGGAACCCAGCTTACTGAAGCCTTCGCCGGTCTCGACCGAACCAACGAGATCATGTCTGAACTGGAAGAGAACAAAGATCCCAATCGCACCCAGAAAATGCCGCCCATCCGGGGCACAGTCGAGTTCAACAACGTTGAATTCGCTTACGAGCCGGAAAAGCCCGTCCTCCACGGCATCAGCTTTCTTTCGCAACCAGGCACCGTCACGGCGCTGGTCGGCTCCTCCGGTTCAGGCAAATCCACCATCATCAGCCTCGTCTGCGCCTTCCACAATCCTTCCGGCGGCACAATCCTGGTCGACGGTTTTGACCTGGCCAAAATCGACCTCAACACCTACCGCTCCCAACTCGGCGTCGTCCTCCAGGAATCGTTCCTCTTCGACGGCTCCATTCGCGACAACATCAAGTTCTCTCGGCCCGATGCCACTGAGGAGCAGTTCCTCTCCGCCTGCCGCACCGCCCGCGTCGATGAATTCGCCGAGCGCTTCCCGGAAACCTACGACACCATCGTCGGCGAGCGCGGTGTCAAGCTCTCCGGCGGCCAGCGCCAGCGCCTTTCAATTGCACGAGCCCTGTTGGCCGACCCCCGCATCCTCATTCTCGATGAAGCAACAAGCTCGTTAGATTCCGAGTCCGAAGCCATGATCCAGGATGGCCTCAACAAGCTCATGGAAGGCCGCACCACCTTCGTCATCGCCCACCGCCTCTCCACCATCCGCCGCGCTGACCAGATCCTCGTCGTCGAAGGCGGCCGTGTCGTCGAGCGTGGAAACCACGCAGAACTCTTTGCCATGCGCGGCCGCTATTTCGACCTCTACACCCGCCAGCACGGCCTTGAAGCCAACCTCTTCCTCGCCCCCGGCGAAGGCGACATCGTCCCCGCCTGATGCCAAAAGGAAGCGGTCGTCCCATTCTTGCGCTTTTTCTTAGCGCAACGGTGGGTAAGCAATCCCCTCAACCCACCCCCCCAAAAGCACTGCCATCCCGACCGAAGTGAAGCGCAGCGGAGGGATCTGCCCCCAAAATTCGGCTAATTCTCGGTGAAACGGTATCATTCCTACCCAAAAAAGCACTCTCATCCCGACCGACCGAAGGGAGTGGAGGGATCTGCGGCTGCTTCTAAAAAATGGCAGATAGCAAAAAAGCACTGTCCCCCGGCAGCCAATGAATCTTCATCGTCCCGGATGGCGCAACGCGACATGCATGACTGCAGTTGTCTACAAATCCATCCCGCAAAATTTCTTTTCAAAAGTTTGCAGTCAATTTCCCATCGAAAGCGCACAATGAACATGGCGAATATGTCAGGGACGTGGCCGGTCCGTACCCCCCAGCAAAAACACCCACCCCCCCCCTACGGAAATAGTGCGATTTTGGAACTGAAATCTTTTACAAATGCAATAGATACAGCAAGTTAGAAAAACATGCTCGGTACTAAGTAGTAAACAGAAGTCCGCAAAAAACGGACTTTTTCACCCCAAAATCGCTGCTTTTGGTCCGATTTCCCCTCGAACAATGCAGCTTTTCGGCCGTTTTTGAGTCGTTCTTGTCCCCCTTCGACCGCGCTCCGATAAACTCCCCAACCCATCCCAGTCTCAACCGAAGAAATCCCGTCTCACCTCTTGACACGCCGGTCTCAAACCAGCAAACTTGTTATGAGACCACTTCGCGACATGGAGAACCACTATGCGAGATGCTGCCCCCCAGGGAACCTATAAAGTTCAAGCCCTAGACCGTGCCTTTGCCGTACTCGACCTCCTCGGCGAAAGCGAAACTCCGCTCGGCCTGGCGCAGGTTGCCTCCTCGCTCCAGCTTCATAAGAGCACCGCGCATCGCTTTCTCATGGTTCTTGAGCGCCATCGCATGGTCGAGCGCACCGCCACCGGGAAATTCCGTCTCGGCCTGCGCCTGTTCGACTTCGGCAATCGCGCCATCGAGCAATACGACCTCCGCGACCGCGCTCAGCCGCACCTCCGCCGCCTCGTCGTCGAAACCGAAGAGACCGCGCACCTCTGCATTCTTGAAGCAGCGCGCGTCATCTACATCGACAAAATCGAGCCGGCCCGCTCCGTCCGCATGATCACCCGCGTCGGGGCCAGCAACCCAGTCCACTGCACCTCCGTTGGGAAGGCGATCCTCGCCTTCCTGCCCGAAGAGAAGGCTGCTGAAGTGGTCCGGCGCACCCGCTTCGAGCGCTTTACCAATCGCACCATCGCCACCCCCGAAGCCCTGCGCGCGGAGATGGAAAAGACCCGCCGCCGCGGATACGCCGTCGATGATGAAGAGTTTGAAGAGGGCCTGCGCTGCATCGCCGTTCCGCTTCTCGATGCCCAGCGCCTTCCGGTCGCGGCCGTCAGCATCTCCGGACCGTCTTTCCGCGTAACCGCCCAAAAGCTTCCTGCCATCGCCAATCATTTGCTGCAATGTGTGCGCGGCATCTCAGCCGACATGGGCTATACCTCAGCCAGTCGCGCCAACCGCCAGGCCTGGTCAGCCTAGTCTCTTAGGTAGGCAGCGCCAAAACCAACAGCCGGGCAAAGCATTCCAGAGATGAGATGGGGCTATCCCGTATTCGCCGATTCCGTCGGAAATGCATTCGAAACGATCCCGGCTGCAGTTCGATTTGCATCCCATCGCTGACTGGCTCAAACGCTTATCGCACTGGGCCAGCCGCTTACGGACCTCCGCAACACGAACCCTCATTACACGATCGTCGTTGATGTCATAGGCAGGTTAGCGGCCAAATACTTCTGTGCCCACCATCCCCTCCTGCAGGCCAGGTCATTCTCGCCCCCAACTCGACTGCCCGCCCGTAGCGGCCGGTATGTTACGTCACCACCAAATGATTGAAACTAAATAATTAAACGACGTTACGTGGGGCGATCTACCGTAGTCCACCTTGCCCGCCTGGTGATCTGTAAATACTGATCGTCAGCGTAGCGCATCCGACGGACATTCCTGCAAATGGGTCCGGTTGACGGTCGCCGCGCATTCCTGAACCACGATCAAGCAGCTCCGCCAGACTCCGGCGCTCTGGCGCAATGCAAGCCGCGCAGTTGCTTCGAAGATCCATTAAGATTCGCTGGAAGGGGGATTGACTTGATGAAAAGAGATTCTCCTTTCGTCAATCGAGCACCGGGTAACTCTACGTCCTCGGAGCTTTCGAGGCGATCCTTTCTATGGGCTGGAGGCGGGTTTCTGGCGCTGCAATCGGCAAGGCTGAGAGCCGCGGCAATGCCCCTGCAGGTGGCGGCACACGAGCCTCAATTGTGTCTGGCAGCTTCGACTACCGTCTACCCCCCGTTGCTGCAGCAGTTCATCGCCAGGCTCGATCCGGACGCCGACGATTTTGTTTGCGAACAACATTCGAAGCGTGTCCAGGAGGTGCTCGATCTTTGGAATGTGTCGTTCTGCAAATCCCCTGCGGGCGCAGACAATCTGCGACCGCATCTTGCGGAGTCGTTCCTCGGCAGGTCTCCGGTTCCTTCTCGGATAGTTCCAATTCGCACCACGGGACCACTCACTATCGAGAAGCGATTCTATGACGGTCCCGAGAGAATCGACCGCGAAACGTTTGCCGCTCACTGGGTTCACTCCCTGGCTTCGTTGGCCTCTGTTGAAACCTTCGACCTTGAGATCTACGGGATTCGCGAAGCTTCCCAAACTCCCTTGCGGGTCAGTACAGACATCAGCTTCGTTCTTGTCGGCACTGGTCACGACGGAGGAAGAGAACAGCGCGCAGGCACATGGCATCTGGATTGGGTGATTGCGGCGGGTGCCCAGGCAGAGCCACCCAATTGGCAGGTTCAAGAATGGCTTTCCGATCCGGAAACCCGCAGCCGGCTCACCGGCCCAGGGTTCGCCGATGTAACCGGACACTGGCTCGATTCGCATTCTGATGGAATGGCGCAATTGCTGCCGGGAATCGATCACTGGCGCACAGCACTCGATGGCGCAAGCGGCATTGATGTCTATGGCAACCACGGCATCGGTGTAGGCGACATCGACGCCAGCGGCTATGACAGCTTCTATGTGTGCCAGCCTTCGGGGCTTCCCAACCGCCTCTATCGCAATCGAGGCGACGGCTCCTTTGAAGACATCACCGAAGCTTCGGGAACTGGGATCCTCGATGGCACAGCTTCGGCTTTATTTGTCGACTTTCAGAATCGAGGCGTGCAGGATCTTCTTGTTGTGCGTTCCGGCGGCCCATTGCTGTTTTCCAACCTAGGTGGTGGACGATTCGAGCCCAGACCCGGCGCATTCCATTTTGCTCGTCCGCCGCAAGGAACGTTTACCAGCGCGGCGGTGGCAGACTACAACTGTGATGGTCTTTTGGATGTCTACTTCTGTGTGTACAGCTACTACAAGGGATTGAATCATCACCAATATCCAACGCCCTACTATGACGCGCAAAACGGGCCGCCAAACTTTCTCTTCCGCAACCGCGGAGACGGGACGTTTGAAGACATAACGGAATCCAGCGGCATGAATCAGAACAACAATCGTTTCAGCTTCGCCGCAGCATGGTGCGATTTCGACAACGACGGGTGGCCTGATGTTTGTGTCGCCAACGATTTCGGCAGAAAGAACCTCTATCGCAACAACGGAGATGGCACGTTCACCGACGTGGCGGCAAAAGCCGGCACAGAAGACTACGGGCCCGGGATGAGCACCTGTTGGCTTGACTCTGACAACGATGGCCTTCACGATTTATACATTGCAAACATGTGGCTGGCCGAGGGTCGGCGTATTACTGCCGATGACCATTTCCTTCCAGGCGTCGATCCCACCGTACGCGCACTTTATCAGAAGCACAACGCCGGCAATTCGTTCTTCCGCAATGCGGGCAAGGGCAGTTTCAAAGACAAGACTTCCCAGGCTGGAATGGCTATGGGCGGTTGGTCCTGGTCGTGCGCGTCGTGGGACTTCGACAACGATGGTTGGCCCGATGTTTATGTAGCCAACGGCTTCGTATCAGGGCCGAATCGTTTTGACCTGCAGAGCTTTTTCTGGCGTCAGGTAGCGCAGCGCTCCTTCACTCCTTCCGGTACTCCACCCGAATACGAGATGGCATGGAATGCAATCAACGAACTGGTGCGTTCCGACTATTCCTGGAGCGGCTACCAGCGGAATGTGTTTTTCGCAAACCACCGTGACGGAGATTTCTCTGAAGTTGCTGGAGTGCTGGGGCTGGATTTGATCGACGACTCGCGCGCCTATGCGTTGAGCGATTTCGACCACGACGGACGGCTGGAGTTCGTTCTCAAAAATCGCACCGGCCCGCAACTAAAAATCCTGCGCAACAACCTTGAGGGCATCGGAAATTCAATCGCCATTCGCCTCGCAGGCACTCAAAGCAATCGGGATGCGATTGGCGCTGTCGTAACGATTCAAAGCGGTGCAAACCGGCAAACAAAGTTCGTATCGGCAGGGTCCGGCTTCGCGTCGCAACACACCAAGGAGCTGTTCTTTGGCCTGGGCGAATCCGCAGGCCCGATCACAATCTCTGTTCGATGGCCGACGGGAAAAGTTGACCACCACGACAATCTGTCGATCAATCACAGAGTGCAAATAGAGGAAGGAAAGCAGGCTTGCAAGTCTGAGCCGTATCGGCCCAGTCCTTCCCCAACTCGCTCTGCGTCCGCAGCGCTCCCACCCCGACCAGCCTCAGGCGAGCCGAACTCGTGGCTCATTGCCCCGTTGTTTGGTCCCGATCTTCGCCTGGTCGGCGCGGACGGCAAAGCAAGTCAGCTTACCTCATTGCGCGGCCGGCCCGTCCTCCTCACGTTTGTCCGCCCCAATTGTGGCCAGAGCCTCACCCAGGTGGAGCAGTTGCAAACGGCATTCGCGGAGATCTCGGCCGCCGGCATTGCGCTCTTCACGGTTGCTGTTGTAGACGCCGGCGGTGAGCAGGCCACCGGCAGTCTCGCGCAACTGACGAAAGTGAACTTTCCCATCTACCCCGCGAATGCACGCGCCGTCGGGGCCTGGAATATCCAGTATCGATATATGTTCGACCGCCGCCAGGATATGCCTCTACCGATATCTTTCTTGCTTGACGTAGACGGAGCCATCGTCCGAGTCTATCGCGGAGCTGTCTCGCCTCACAGTACGATCGATGACTGGAGATCCATGCCGCAATCGGCGGAACTGCGGTTTGCGCATGCTATGCCGTTTCCGGGCGCTTATTTCGGCGAAGCCTTGAAGCACGACTATTTAAGTTTCGGCATCGCCTTCTCCGAGTATGGCTATCTCAATGAGGCCGAGGCAGCTTTCCAGCGCGCCATTGACTCCAGTCCAGGGCTTGAAGTCGCATGGTTTAACCTAGGCACCATCTATTTGAACAAGAAGATGTACCCGGAAGCTCGCAAGTGCCTGAGCGAAGCGGTGCGCCTCAATCCGCTGGATTCAGATGCGTGGAACAACCTCGGATCGATTTCAGGTATGGAACAGAAGTTGGATGAGGCACTCGACGAGTTCAAACACGCCGCCCTGGCCGACCCGAACCATGCGAATGCGGTCGAAAATATGATGAGCATCTACAGTTTCCAGGGACGCTCCGCAGATGCTCAAAAGTCTCTTGAAGAATTGATCGCGCATGCACCGGACATTGCGAGGTTACATCTTTCCCTGTCGATCGTCCTGGTAGCACAGAATAATCTGGAGCGCGCCCGCGAAGAACTGGAAACATCTCTGCGCCTGAACCCGAGCAATCCGGATGCAGTCAACAACCTTGGCGCCGTACTGCTTCGCCTGGGGCGTCGGAGGGAGGCGCTTGAGCAGTTTGAGCTTTGCCGCCGGCTTGCTCCCGACTTTGTTCGTGCAACAATCAACGCCGCGGTCGTGTATAGCGGGGCAGGGCAGCGGGAGCACGCGCAGCAGGTTCTCAGCGAGTTTCTGGCACGCCATCCTGATGCCGCGGAGGTGCGACGCGCGCTGGACAAGTTGGAGTCCAATTAACGATCGCGCGCACCCTGCAGCGGCTCAGGCGCACCCATTTCCTCTACCCCCTGATGCGGCGGTCCCGCGGCAAGCTAGTCTCTATAGTTAAGACACGGCAGGCACTCGTTCGACGTTACTTTGTCCTGATGAAGACTAGTCCGCTCGCCATGGTAATAACGGACCTGCTCGTTCATGTGACATATAAATGCAGCCGAGAGAGAAATACAAAAGCCCTTCATTGTGTTGATCCCGTCATTTGGTGAACAGGAAGCCGCCATGAGCGAGCGGATTGACATGTACATAGCAAGACTGCGCGGCCAAATTGCTTCATCTTCCAGGCTGAGCCTGGTCGTTATACCGCGTTGACATATCAACAAATATCGGTTACTGTAACGTAGACTTTATCAGTGAAGCTGTCCAAATAACAAAAAGCAGCTCTTGGAATCGGTTTTGGACGTTCTTGGGAACTCGATTGTTTGGTGCTCAAGTGGCTGGCTTGATGTTTCGGGTTGTCAGTATTTTGGGGGCCTCAAGAGCGCCAGCGCGACCAGTCCGGTGCGGACGATGGCAATTGCTTGAACCGAGATTGAAAGAGACCTTGCAAATGAAGCAACTGAGAGGCCCGCGATGCCCTCAGCCTGCAAAAAGTGGGAACTGTTTTGCATTGGTTCGGAGAATGGTCCATGGAAAGTGGGAGTGGCACGGGTTTCAGCAAAGTTAGTCCGCAACATTCTTCGTCGACAGAAAGTAATGAGCCAGTGGAGAGCAGCTTTGGCGACGTAGTTGACTTGGTGAACAGAAGAAGTGAGGCATTGGTCCTTGCGAATGGGCGGAACAGAGCATCGATTGCCGTCTGGCCGGCGATGCAAGGGCGGGTTCTTTGCAGTTCGCCGGAAGGGATGGATGGCCGCGCCTTTGGATGGGTTAATCACGAGTTGATCTCGTCCGGGGAAAGGCTAAAGCAGGTCAACGCGGTCGGGGGAGAAGACCGGATATGGCTTGGACCCGAAGGAGGGCAGTTTTCATTGTTTTTTGCTCCGGGTGTACCCTTTCATCTGGATCATTGGAATACGCCAGCACCCCTGGATACTGAGCCATTCGAAATCGTTGATTTGCGTGACGACCGGGTTTTGTTCACCAGATCGTTCGAAGTTCTGAACTATTCGGGGAGCAAATTTCAGGTGAGGATCAATCGCCAGGTGCGTCTCCTGAAAGAAGAAGCAATCTGGGCGGGACTGAAGTTGAACCGCAAGGGACGGGGCAAGGTGGTCGGGTTTGAGTCAGACAACGAGCTTTCCAACCTCGGCAGCACTGCCTGGAGCAAGGAGAGCGGGTTGATTTCTCTTTGGGTTCTTGGCCAGTTTCAAGCTACTTCGCGGACTTCGATCATTCTTCCTATCCGGCCTGGGTCGGTGGCGGAATTGGGCGTTGCAGTGACTTCAGACTATTTCGGTGCAGTTCCTGAAGAACGCATCTCCGTTCGTGCCGATTCAGTGCTCTTTCGCGCAGACGGAAATTGCCGAAGCAAGTTGGGACTTAGTTCTCGTCGCTCGCGGGGGATGCTTGGCAGCTATGACGCAATCACTCGCGTGCTGACAATAGTTCAATTCAGCCAGTCTGACGAGGACGCAGAGTATGTGAATTCCGCATGGAGGTTGCAGGAGGAGCCTTACAGGGGGGATGTAGCAAACTGCTACAACGATGGGCCGTCCTACCCTGGTGGCAGTCAGCTTGGGAAGTTCTATGAACTGGAATCTTCTTCGCCTGCGATCGAACTCAAGCCTGGCGGGTCCGTGTCCCACGTTCAGCGTACGATTCACCTGTCCGGAAGCGAAGACGAACTGGATCAAGTAAGCATGGCGACATTGGGAGTTCACCTGGAAGACGCGCTAACGTTGACTGGCCTGAGCGCCGAGCCCAGGCGTTAGCCATGCACCCTTTACCGCAACCTATACCGCTGTATTGTATATTGACGCTATGCCAACGACGATGAAAGACATAGCACGGGACCTTGGCGTTTCTGTTGTCACTGTGTCAAAGGTTCTTCGGAACCACGACGACATCGGAGACGAAACAAGAAAGCGTGTCCTCGACCGCGTCAAGGAACTCAACTACACGCCGAACCTGGCGGCGCGGAGCCTGGTGACAGGCAGAACCTATCTGGTTGGCCTGGTTGTGCCAGACTTGCTGCACCCGTTCTTTGCTCAAATTGCCAAGTCTCTTTCAGCTGTACTTTTGAAGAAGGGCTACTGCCTTACGATCTCCACATCAGAAGCAGACCCAAAGCTGGAGGAGCATGAGATTGATCGCCTTCTGGGCCGCAGGCTAGACGCACTGGTCATTGCTGCTTCGTCAACAAACCCAGCCATTCTTGATCGAATCGTGCAGCAGGAGATCCCGCTCGTACTGATTGACAGGTGGTTTCCGAGCTTTGATGGGAATTATGTGGGCATTGATGACGAGGCGGTCGGAGTTCTGGCGACCGAGCATTTGATTGAGATCGGGTGCAAGAGGATTGCTCACCTTCGCGGACCGGAGATTAGTCCTGGGATTGGGCGGCTCAAGGGATACCTGAGCGCCCTTGCCAAGCACAAAATCCGCCAGAACCCCAACTACATATCGACGCAGCGAACAGTGGACGTGCAGAGCAGAGAGACGGGAGCTGAGTTGATGCGTCAGTTGCTTTCGCTGAAGCCTCGACCGGACGGGGTCTTTTGTTACAACGATCCAATGGCGATTGGTGCGATCCATGCGATTCTGGATGCCGGTTTGCGCATTCCCAACGATGTTGCCGTGATTGGATCCGGGAATCTGCACTACGACACGGAATTAGTTGTGCCATTGTCGAGCATCGATCAGCAGACGGAATTGATTGGAGAGCGCGCGGGACGCCTGACCCTCTCGCTGCTCGAATCCAAGACTCGCCCGAAGAGCAAGACTTTTATTCTGCAGCCGCAACTCGTGATTCGGGCTTCGACCGACAGAAAGCAGGCAGGTTCAAGAGGTTCACATTTGAATGCGGCAAAAGAGAAATAGCACGATGCTTCCTGCTCATCGTTCTGCACAGGGGCCTCTTTCCGCAGGGATGGGAAGATGAATCGGCTCATCGGCGCCTTTGTTTTGGGCGTTCTAATCGTTGCGTCGGCATGCGCCCAGGGTACTTCTTCCCAGATTGACGACGCATTCTTTCGTGCGATTCGAGCAGGGGCGGACGAATCTGCCTACGGCAATGTTGCGGCGGCGATGATCGAGACCAAAGCGGCACTGGCGCTCAATCCGAATCGCTACGAAGGGTGGCTTCAGCTCGGCGATCTGCTGGGTGAGATGGGAGATTTCGAAGGCGCGGAAGCAGCCCTTCGGCGGGCCATTCAGTTGAAGCCCGATGTGGCAAAGGTCCACTACGAGCTGGCCCTCGCACTGATCGGCAATCCACAGGGTAAGATGGATTGGGCCGGTGCGATTGCGGAATGTCGGATAGCCTTGCAATACCAGCCTGACTCTCCCCAGGCGCTCGACCTGCTGGGAGCTGGGTTGACGGCCACTGGACAGGCAGCGGAAGCAGTCTCTGTATTGCAGCATGCGCTTCAACTTAGGCCAACGTTGGCTGAGGCACATTTCAACCTGGGCATGGCCATCGAGAACCAGGCCAACACCGCAGAAAACAAAACTCAGCTCGACCTGGCGGCGCAGCAGTTTCGTGCTGCGATTGAAGTACGCGCGGCATACCCCGAAGCACAGAGTGCACTGGGAAATGTCCTTTTTCGAATGGGGAAGCAGGTCGAAGCGGAACAGGCCCTGGATCAGGCTTTGCGCATCAATCCAGACCTGACCGATGCGCACTACGCGATGGCTCGTTTGCTGCGCAACCTCAACCGGAAGAGCGAAGCAAAGGTTGAGTTCGCAGAGACGAAGGATCTGACGGACCGGCCGGCAAATGGTGTCCAGTCCTCGCAAATGAGCAACCTGGCTCTCGAACTTGCCCGAAAAGGCGATCTGGCAGCAGCTGCCGTATCGTTGCGAAAGGCTATAGCACTCAAGCCGGATTATGGTGTACCCCACTACAACCTGGGCCTGATTCTTGCTGACTCCGGCGATACGACTGGCGCGATACGGGAATTGACTATGGCAATTTCGCTCTTGCCGGGACAGTCGAAGCCGTGGTTTGACCTGGCACGGGTTCTGGGTCGCGCACATGACGACCGCAGGGCACTGGAGGCAATTGCGTGGGCCGCCAAGCTAGACCCCGGGAGTGCAGCGATTCAATCGGAATTGGAATCAATGGAGGGCACGAAATCTCTGCCCGACGAGAGCCCGATTGCGGGAGCCTCGGAGACCCGCCCCGACGTCGGGTCGGCGATGGATACACCCTCTGCCCACCTCGCGTACGCTCTGAAGCTAAAGTCGTTGAGAGAAAATGAGTGCGCGGTGGGAGAGCTATTGCGCGCGCTTTCTCTGAGTCCGGCCAACATCGATGCTCGACGCAACCTGGTGGAGGCTTATCGAGCACTAGGAGACACCGATCATGCGATTCTTGAATCGTATAAAGTGCTTCGATCGGCCTCCGAAGACGTCGAGACACGCATAGCACTTGCAAAAATGCTGCTGACTCGGGGAGACTCGGAAGAGGCTACGAATCAACTGCACATCGCGCTCCGCTCCAACCCCGACTCGGTTGACGGCTGGAATGTTTTGAAACAGGCGGAAAAGGTAATTCCAAAACCCTGAAGAGCCGCGTTCATTCTTGAGTCCAGCCACACTCTGATATCGATTAAGAGCATTCCTGTCTCCTCGAAAAAGGAACAGATGAGGGCGTTGCGCGGGTTGAAAACGGGGAGACCGCTGGGAACTGTCCGCGCAGCATTCCTCTGGCTGATCTGCTTGGCTAGCGTGCTGAGTGCAATCGGTAACACCGATTGCCTGCTGGACTTGTGGCAATTCTTCTGCCGCCCGTCGGGGCCGCCTGAAGGGATGGAATGATCCCCCCGCCGCAGAATTCTAACGATCTCAGTTCAGCTTAGCGCTCGATGTCCCAGGCAAGTTTCTGCTTGATTGGGGAAGCAGCGAAAAATTCTCCTTGACAGCCTTCATACTTTCGGACGAGAATTCTCCCGTTGGCGAGTTAGGTAATCGTTGAAGTAAACGAATACTATATCGTTGCCCGCTGGCATTTCGTACCAGCGGCGAAGGACAGAAAACGGCAATTTCAACAGATTGAGAGGCCAGGAATGCAAGATCGAAAAACAGGAGTAATGATCAACATTTCGCACCATTTGGTAAACGTATTCTGCTTGAGGAAAGTCTTGCGCAAGTGCGGCGCGGGGACCTTTGCCGCGATTCTAGGAATCGTTGGCATCCTGGCGCCATGTTCGGCGCGTTTGTACGGGCAGTTGAATACTGCGAGCCTGAATGGGACCGTAACGGATCCGAATGGCGCGGTGGTGGCAGGTGCGGCAGTGTTGGTTACGAACAAAGATACGAATACTGAACGCGTGACCAAAACGAACGACACGGGTTTTTTTTACGTCGGCTCGCTCCCGCCGGGAACCTACAGTGTTTCCGCAAGCCGGCAAGGTTTCAGTATTGCCAAGGAACCGGACCTGACGCTTCAAGTGGCGCAGGTGGCGACGCTCAACATTGTTCTTGCAGTGGGCAGCGAGAAGCAGACCATCGAGGTAACCACTTCCACGGTGTCGCTTGAAGCCACCTCCGCTTCACTGGGCTCAGTGCTCCCGGAGCAAGAAGTTCAGGACCTGCCACTGAATGGGAGGCAGTTCTCTGAACTTCTGCAACTGGCGCCTGGGACAGTTCCAATCGATAACTCCCAGAATGCGGGCAAGGCTCCGAACTTTGGTGCCGGTGCAGCGAGTCCGGGTATCGATGGCCAAACCAACCGCAGCAATATCTTCTTCCTGGATGGCATTATTGCCTCGAACCCATTTTTCGGAGGGTTCTCATTCAGTCCGTCCATTGACGCAATTCAGGAGTTTAAAGCTCAATCGCATACGGACCAGGCCGAGTATGGGCAAGCTAGCGGCGCCATTGTGAGCGTTGTCAGCCGGCCGGGCACGAACGAAATCCACGGCGCTATTTACGAGTTCGTTCGCAACCAGCTCTTCGACGCCAAGGACGAGTACGACTCCGTGAAGCTGCCGTACCATCAGAATCAATTCGGTGCATCGTTCGGCGGGCCGATCCTTAAGAACAAGCTGTTTTACTTTGCGAACTATGAGGGCGGCCGTCTGGTGAGCGGAGCTTCGGCGAACTTCTCAACAGTGCCGACGGATGCGGAACGGACCGGTGACTTCAGCGGAACACTGCCCAACCTTTCGCACAAGGTAATCTACGATCCCGCCACTTATGACCCGACGACACAGACTGAAACTGCATTCCCGGGCAATGTGATTCCGCAGGGGAGGATCAACGCCGGCATGCTGGCGTATTTGAACGGCATCTACCCCAAGGCTAACCGCCCTCTCGATGCGAACGGCGAGAACAACTACCTTGCTTCTACCGAAAACACAACATCAAACGACCAGGGGCAGATTCGCATCGACTATTCACCGGGAGCGAATGACTCATTGAATGGCCGCTACGCCCAGAACTACGCCACGCTGTCCTCTCCAAGTTCGTTGGCAAATCTCTTTGACACCGGCTTCAGCGGCAAGAATACAGGGGCAACCTGGGTGCACACATTCAGCCAGAATTTGATCGCCGAGTTCACTGGCGGTTACAACGCGCTGAACATTCCACAGGCAATTCTGACGCCGATCGACCAGTCGGCGCTCTTTGCCTCCAGCGGTCTTGGCGCGGGCTTCAACGCGAATCCAGGCGACACTCCTGTTGTTCTAGTCCCCGGTTACAACCTGGACAATGTGGGCGAAGGGTATTCCGGTTATTGGAATGGCGCCGGACCAATCGGTCCGATGAACATTACCCAAGGTGGGGGGACAATCACCAAAATCGCGGGTAACCATACGCTCAAGTTCGGCGCCGCTTATTATCACACTTGGATGTACACAAACTGGAACGGGAACTCCGAGGATTTCTCGTACGAGGGTACGTGGAATGCGGCCTGTCAGTTTGGCGCTTCCAATCCCACGGCCCTGGCCAATTGCGCAACCTATAATTCAACTTCCGGCGATCTGGGCGGTGGCGGCGACCCGGTGGCCAGCATGTTGCTGAGTGTGCCGGTCGATGCGGCCCGCAATCTTGGTAACAGCGGCGTCAACCTGATTGAAAGTGCACCGGAGGTGTTCGCCCAGGACAGCTGGAAGGTCAATCACAGATTGACAGTGAACTACGGGCTTCGCTGGGACTATAGTGCGCCGATGCGGGAGAAGAACAACCGGCTTGCAACCTACGACTGGCAAAACCAGACCTATGAGGTTCTCGATGGTGACGTCGATCTTCCATCGGGGCAGTTGCCGTCACATGTTGCGGTGCTACCGCGCCACAGTATCCTGACGTCTCACTACCTCGACTTCTCTCCACGGCTTGGCTTTGCCTTTGAACTGACACCGAAGACGATTTTGCGGGTAGGCGCTGGGCGGACCTTTGACGATTGGGGACTTCCGTTGCAGGTGGGTCAGCAGGTGCGCGGTGCCTGGCCTTCCGGCTTGGCACAACAGGCCAGGGCTGGCAATTCAACAGTCCTCAATTCAGCAGGTCTTTCCACCAAGCCGGATGGCTCACTGGTAACTGGCCAGAATCCGTTCTATGGCACGCCGACGCTGGCCGGCACATCTCCGCTCCCTGCGGGTGGTCTTGGCTTCCAGGACACGGCATGGGTTCCCGCCGACTCCTTTCAGTGGAATCTTGAAGTTCAGAGAGACCTCGGCGGAGTGGGCAGCCTGTCGGTGGCGTATGTCGGATCGCATACCGCTCACAACACGCTGCTGCAGCCCTATGACACGGCGCCGGCCTCGACGAATCCGTTCTCCGATGCCGAAATTCCAGACCAGGTCTATGACAGCGTTGGCAGCATCCTCAGGGGTACTGCGGAGTCCAATTACGATAGCTTCCAAGCCAAACTAACGCGGGCCTATGCGCATGGACTCACCTACAACGCCGGGTTCACATGGTCCAAATCTCTGGGCCTTTCAAGTTGCAATGGAGACTTCTCGAATATCTGCATCCAGAACGAATACAACGTGAGCAAGACATCGGGGGATTATGGGAGGACAGATCTGGATATTCCATTCATCTTCACGTTTAACGCCACGTATAAACTGCCATTCGGCAAAGGGGAGCAATTCCTGAACAGTGGGCCCGTGTCGTGGATCGTTGGAAACTGGCAGGTCAACACACTTCTCGCTGTGCGTAGCGGCACGGTGGTCAACCCGACGAACGGAGCAGGTAATCCCGCAAATACAGGCGGTGGCAACCCGCGAATCAACTTCACAGGTAACCCGAACAAGGGCGCACCGCACCAAAAGGGGAACTGGTGGAATGCATCAGCATTTGCCGCAGTTCCGAGCGGGACATTCGGCAATGCACAGATCAACAGCCTTCGCGGGCCTGGGTTCTGGAGCGATGATTTCTCAGTGTTCCGCGATATTCCAATTACCGAAAAACTCAAAGGACAACTTCGCTTCGAGGCGTTCGACATCTTCAATCATCCGAACCTCGGCACCCCGGGCGGCAGTTTTGGTGGAGGCGGATTCAACATCATTCAGAACACAGTGCCCGTGACCGGCCCAGGAGCGCAACGCGACATTCAGTTTGCCTTCAAGCTCCTTTTCTAGCCAGGCTTTTCAACTTCAACCGTCCTTGCAGTGTGGGCCGCTTCATGCGGCCACACTGCAAGACGCATTTAAGAGGCAAAAAGGGAAGAAGAGATTTAGACTATCGACTGCGATCGTAATGGGCATCGTTTTTTGCGCCAGGAAAAAGGTTGGGCACGATCCCTGATCAAATGCAGAAGAACCGGCCAAGCCACGGGTCTCTCCACACATGACAAACAATCTTCCGCCAGCGTTCTGCATTTCGGGCACCATGAAGTCAACTGAATTCTCCCGTCGAGGCTTCATCAAGACGGCGGGAATGATGGTTGCACTTCGTGCGGCGAAGTTGCGCGGGGCGGTATTGCCCCTGACAGCGCCGACCGCGCTGCCTCCAGGGTGTCTGGCCACTTCGAAGACCACCTATCCACCAATGCTGGACAGATTCATAGCCAAGCTCGATCCTGCGCAGGACGACTTCGTTGGAGAAAAATACGCGGCTGACATTCAGAAAATTCTGGAATCCTGGACTAGATCTCTTTGTACCTCGGCCCAGGACAAAAGCGCGGTGGAGCGTCATCTTTCCGAATCTATAACTGGCTGTGCCCTGTCGTCGTCGTCGGTGACTCCGTTGCGCACGGCGCACCCGCTCACAATTGAACGGCGAACATTCAATGCGGTGGAACTTGAAGGCCGCACGCCATTCCTGCAAACCTTGAGCGAGTATCTGGCTGCATTCAAGACGCTGCTAACAGTGGAACTCAAAATCTATGGCCTCCGTGTGACGGGCGAGTCTCCGTTGCGGGTGGACACCGACATCTGCTTCGACCTTGTCGGAGCCACGCAGGGAGGCGCGCGCGAACAGCGAGTTGGATCATGGCATTTGTCTTGGGCTGCGGAAAACAGGGACGAACCTGCGCAACCGCAATGGATGGTACTCAAGTGGTCAGCAGATCCAGAGGTCCGCAGCAGGCTGATGGGCGCAGGATTTACCGATATCACGGGCCACTGCTTGAACGCAGACAGCGTTGGTATGTCGCAATTGCTGCCGGGAATCGATGACTGGCGGGCCGTGGTCGACGGAGCCAGCGGAATCGACGTCTATGGAAATCATGGAATTGCGGTCGGCGACATTGACAACAGCGGTTTCGACAGCTTTTACGTATGCCAGCCATCCGGGCTGCCCAACAGGCTCTACCGCAATCGTTGCGACGGAACGTTCGACGACATTACAGATGCCTCCGGGACCGGACTCCTGGATGGCACAGCTTCCGCTCTGTTTGCGGACTTTCAAAATCGGGGCATGCAGGATTTGCTGGTTGTCCGGTCCGGTGGACCGCTGCTGTTTTCAAACATGGGAAATGGGAAATTTGAACCGCGTCCCGATGCTTTCCATTTCTCTAGAGTGCCACAAGGAACTTTTACCGGCGCGGCCGCAGTCGATTACAACCGTGATGGATTCCTGGATATCTTTTTCAGTGTGTACAGCTACTACCAGGGCCTCAATCAGTATCAGTTTCCCTCGCCGTATTACGACGCACAAAACGGACCGCCAAACTTTCTCTTCCGCAACCGTGGCGATGGCACGTTCGAGGAAGTAACTGCTTCGAGCGGTATGGACCAGAACAACAATCGGTTCAGTTTTGCAGCGGCGTGGTGCGACTTTGACAACGATGGCTGGCCCGATCTTTATGTAGCCAACGACTTTGGCAGAAAGAATCTTTACCGCAACAATGGCGACGGAACATTCACGGATGTAGCCGCGCAAGAGGGCGTTGAGGACTACGGCCCGGGGATGAGCACCTGCTGGCTGGACTATGACAACGATGGACTCGAGGATGTTTATGTGGCCAACATGTGGCTGCCAGAGGGCAGGCGCATCACGAACGATGACCAGTTCCTTCCCGGTGTCGATCCGGCCATCCGTGCTCTTTACCAAAAGCACAACGCGGGGAATTCCCTCTACCGGAATACAGGCAAGGAAAAGTTCGAGACTACTGGCAGCACTTCGGGAATGGCGATGGGGGGTTGGTCCTGGTCCTGCGCTTCGTGGGACTTCGACAACGATGGGTGGCCCGATGTCTACGTTGCCAACGGATTTGTTTCGGGATCCAATCTGTACGATCTGCAGAGCTTTTTCTGGAGGCAGGTGGCACAGCGATCGCTCACTCCCGCAGGCGAGGCGCCCGACTACGAGATGGCCTGGAATGCCATCAATGAACTGGTGCGGTCGGGGTACTCATGGAGCGGGTACCAGCGCAATGCGTTCTTCGTAAACAATCGCGATGGCACCTTCTCTCAGGCATCCGGAACTCTGGGGCTGGACCTGATCGATGATTGCCGCGCCTATGCGCTCAGCGACTTTGACCATGACGGGCGGTTGGAATTCGCACTCAAGAATCGGACCGGGCCGCAGTTGAAGATAATCCGCAACGACCTTGAAGGCATAGGAAACTCTATCGCCATTCGTCTCACGGGGCGTGCAAGCAATCGAGATGCGATTGGGGCTGTGGTGGCCATTGAAAGTGGAGCTCCACGGCAAACGAAATTCATCTCGGCGGGTTCCGGGTTCGCATCCCAGCATACCAAGGAGTTGCTCTTTGGTGTCGACGATGCGACAGGACCCTTCGCAGTCTCGGTGCGCTGGCCGACCGGAAGCATTTCAAGATATGAGAATCTCCTCGTAAATCAGCGGGTGCAGATTGAAGAAGGAGTGCAGGCGATCAAGTCTGAGCCCTATAAAAGCAGGCCAGGAAGTCCGCTGCGATCCACGGCTCCACTGGCTGCTCCTGTGCCGCCCCCGACCGTCCGCACCTGGCTGATTGAGCCGCTGTTCGGGCCGGACCTGCGACTCCCTGACCTCGGCGGCACGATGCATGAGTTGGCTGCACTCAAAGGGCAGCCGGTTCTGCTAAGTTTTGTTCGCGCTCGTTGCGGCGACAGCGGCAAGCAACTCGAGCAATTGCAACAGTCCATTTCAACATTGACGAGCGCAGGCATTTCGCTTTTCGTGGTCGCAATCGTTTCGGAGGAGAACCGCGCCGAACTCAGCGATTTGGCGCAGACTGGTCCTTTGACTTTCCCCATCCATGTAGCGGACGAGCGGGCAACTGGCGCTTGGAATATTCAATACCGGTACCTGTTCGATCGGCGCCGCGATATGTCAGTGCCGGTATCGTTTCTCCTGGATACGAATGGAGCGATTACCTGCATTTATCAGGGTGTTGTGCTAGCAAACAACGTGATCATGGACCGAATGACTGCCCCTCAAACTGCGGAAGAGAGATTTGCGCGTGCCTTGCCATTTCGCGGATCGTATTATGGGAGCGAGATGAAGCGCGACTATCTGACCTATGGCATTGCATTCACAGAGTATGGATATGTTGACGAGGCGGCAGCGGCCTTCAAGCGAGCCATTGATGCGAATCCTGAACACGAACTTGCGTGGTTCAACCTGGGCACCATTTACCTGAACAACAAGATGTATCCGGAAGCCCGCAAATACCTGAGCGAAGCGGTACGCCTGAATCCACAGGATTCCGATGCCTGGAACAATCTTGGTTCGATTTCAGGGATGGAAGAGAAATATGACGAGGCATTAGATGAGTTTCGTCATGGCGCGCTGGCAAACCCGAACCATCTAACGGCAACGGAAAACATGATGCGCATCTATCGGTACCAGGGCCGGGCCGCGGACGCCGAGAAGGCGCTCGAAGAGCTGATTGCCAAGGCGCCGGAAATAGCGGGCCTTCACCTTGCTCTGGCCATGACCCTGGTTGCGCAAAATGATTTGACGCGAGGGCGGGAGGAATTGGAGATATCGATCCGGCTCAAGCCCGACGATCCTGACGCCTTGAACAACCTTGGCGCTGTGCTCTTGCGCCTGGGTCGTTACAGCGATGCACGGGAACGTTTTGAGCAATGCCTTCACCTTAACCCAGACTTCGATCGCGCGGCTATCAACCTTGCGCTTGTGTACAGCAATGCCGGCCAGCAAGACAGGGCACGAAACACGCTGCTGGATTTCCTTGTTCGGCATCCAGACAACGCTGACGTGCGCAGCGCGCTTGAGAAAATGGGGGCGCAATGAAGTGGCTTCGCAATCCGGGTTTGTATCTGTTCTTCGTGCTTGCTGCGGCAGTCGCTTATGCCTCACCAGCCGATTTGGGTATTGTTTCTGGCATTGTTCGCGATAGCCAGGGGCAGCCACTGAGGGGTGTCAGGGTCACTCTCAGTAATGCGCAGATTCCTTCAACGTCAAAGCAGGCCGTAAGCAGTTCTACCGGAGAGTTTCGTTTTGAGGGTCTCGCCGATGGAGAGTATAAGATCACCGGCAATTTAGATGGCTATGCGACTGCAGGGCCGCGAATCGTTCGGATCGCGTCAACACCGGCGCCGGTAGTGGTGGATCTCATCCTTTCGCGGATGTCCACTCCGGAAGCGAATGGCACAGGCATGGGGGGCCGTCCTGCACTGGAGTTTCAGGCATCGGGAATCCGCGGCATCATTGATCCAGGTGGATACTCAGCATCGACAGGCGCCGCCGCCTCGGGTTTGCTCCGCGGAATTGCAGACGTCAGAAGGACAGATCATAGCTTCACGGCAACCGCTGCGAAGGATTGGCCATGCGGAATGGAACCCGAATTGCGCAAGGCGCTCGGGGATCACGCGGAGCAGGCTGCGGCGAATCTGCGGCTCGGGCAGTTCTATGTGGCGCATGACCGGCCGGCTGAAGCTATTCCCCTTCTGACTCGGGCATTGCAAATCGATAGTGCCGACGCTGTGGCCTTGCGGGATCTTGCACTTGCCTGGCTGCAGGGCGGCGAGTTCGAGAAGGCCCGCAGGCAGTTGTCCGCACTGGTTGAACACAGTGACAGCCCGGAGGTGCGTCAATTGTTGGCCCGCGCCGATGAAGGCTCCGGCGCCTTCCAGGAAGCCGCAGAGCAGTACCGCGTTGCTGACAGGGAGCAGCCCACAGAAGAGAGCGTGTTCGGCGTTGGGTACGAACTGCTGCTGGCCGGTTCACTTTCGGAGGGTCTTGCCGTGTTCCAAGCTGGACTGGATAGATACCCACGGTCACTCTCACTGCACATCGCGGTGGGAACTGCGGAGTTTCTGTTGTCGAAGAATATCGATGCTGTTCATAGCTTTCTTTCAGCAACGGACATTGATCCGGCAGACCCGCGGCCGTATTCGTTTCTGGCGAGCGTGTCCAGTAGCTTAGCTGACGACGAAATGGTCCGAAAGAGCTTCAAGAGATATCTCGATCTGGTTCCTGAGAGCGGGCCGGCAAACTACTACTTTGCAGTTGCGCTTTCGCGCGAGAATGAAACCGCAAATGCCGCACGGATTGAAATTCTCTTGAGGCGGGCAATTCATTTGGATCCAAACCTCGCGGGCGCTCACCTGCAACTGGCGGACCTTTACGCGGACCGTCACGACGATCAAGACGCAGTTCCTGAATACGAGGCGGCAGTGCGGTTGCATGAGGATACGGGTGAGGCGCATTATCGGTTGGCAATGGCCTACAAACGAATCGGGAGGACTGACCTGTCGGCTCGGGAGATGGAGATCTTCAAGCTCTCCAAGAGACAAGGGTCGTTGGGAGGAGACGGAGTTGACCTGACGCAGTTTATCTCTGTGATGGACGCACCGGAGCAGAAGTCCAGCCAGGAGATGCAATGCCCAACAATTCATCGCTAACGCTGTTGCGTTGGATGACGGTTTCGGCGGCAGTCTGGCTACTGCCGGGCGTAGCCGCTGCGTTGCTGCTGATGGGAGCCAGCCCGGACCCTTGGAAGATTCGATTTACGCCGCAGGTCATTCCATTTCGACTTGAGACCGATGAGACCCCAACTCGCCATGTGCCGGCTACGATGGCTGGTGGAGTTGCTGTATTCGACTACAACAAGGATGGCCGACCCGATATCTTCTTCACGAATGGCGCCAACATTGAGACGCTGAAGAAGGATGACGCCAAGTACAAGAACCGGCTTTTTCGCAATGATGGCGATGGCCATTTCACCGATGTTACGGATGCGGCAGGCCTGGCTGGAACCGGCTATGACATCGGCGTGGCAGCGGGCGACTACGACAACGATGGCTACCCAGATCTGTTTGTCTCCGGGGTGCACCGCAATACTCTATATCGCAACAACGGGAACGGAACGTTCACGGATGTGACCGCCAAGGCCGGTCTGGATCGCCTCGACGCGGAGTACGGGCCGCTCTGGTCTGTCGGAGCTGTCTGGGTAGACGTGAATGGAGATGGGCTCCTCGACCTCTTTGTTGTGAACTACCTGCAATGGGATTATGCGACGGAGCCGGTCTGCCGCTATCACAACATCTCAGATTATTGCGCGCCCAGTTTTTACAAGGGTTTGCCGGACCAGCTATTTCTCAATCAGGGCGACGGAACCTTCAAGGATGTTTCAAAAGAGTGGGGTTTGCGTGCGAATGTCGGCAAGGGAATGGGCGCAGCCATGGCAGACTTCGACCTGGATGGAAGGCCGGACCTATTTGTCACCAACGACGGCTACTACAACTACCTGTTTCATAACGAAGGCGGAAGATTTGAAGAGATAGGTCTTGCGGCAGGAGTAGCTCTTCCCGAGGATGGAAACTTCATTTCGGGGATGGGATTGGATTTTCGGGACGTCGATAACGATGGTTATCCTGACATCGCCTTTGCCGCACTGGCCAATCAGACCTTTCCGTTATTTCAGAATCGTGCAGGGAAGGAGTTCACCGAGATTACCGGATCGAGCGGCATGCGGCAGGCGAGCCAGTTGCGATCCGGATTTGGTCTGGGCATCTATGACTTCGATAACGATGGATGGAAGGACATTTTTGTCGCGGGGGGGCACGTCCTTTCGCGGATGACACTGGGTACGAACGTGGATGAGTTCAACTTTGTATTCAGGAACCCCGGGCGAACAGGGAAATGGATACCGCTTGTGGATGATGCAGGTCTCAATGCACAGCCGCCAGCACGAAATCGAGGATGCGCGTTTGGGGATTTCGATGGCGACGGCCGGATCGATGTGGTTGTTACCGCAATTGGCACGGATGCCAGGATTTGGATGAATCGCTCCGAGCCGGCTGCGCATTGGCTCGATATATCGCTCCAAGGCACTCGAAGCAACCGCGATGGCATCGGCTCGCGGATTAAGGTGTTTACGAAAAGCGGCGTGCAGTACAACCACATGGCGACGGCCGTCGGGTACGCGTCATCGAGCGACGGCCCGGTGCATTTTGGGTTGGGCGCGGATGATCGGGTGATCTCTGCGGAGATACATTGGCCGTCTGGTACCGTGCAGGTTCTCAAGGACATTGCGGCTGACCGAACGGTTGTCGCTAAAGAGCCATCTCAATGAAGGCAGGCCGGATGTAGCCCGTGATTCCGGTGCCTGCGGGCCGAGAGTGCGCTTCAGCGCGCGGCCAGCGACTTGGCCTTCTGGTCCGCAGCCATGAGGCGATCGACGATCTGTTTCTCCTTTGCGCCATCCTCCGGGCGACGAAGGCGATAGTAAAGCGACGACAGCTTCACATGGGGTTGCAGCCAGCCGGGCGTTGCGCTGGCGACGATCAAAAGATCTCTCAGCGCAGCGTCCAACTGACCGTCAGCCAGTTCCACCAATGCCATCTCGAAACGAGCCTGTGCCGACTCGGGCTGAAGTTGCAGTGCGCGTGTGAGATGGGTGCGCGCCTTCTCCATATCGCGTTTGAAGTAGTGAATAGCTCCCAGATAGTAGTGCGCATTGAAGTCATTGGGATCGTCTGTGAGGGCCTTTAACAGCGATGATTCCGCCCTGTCGTAATCGGCCGTCTGTTCCTGAATCATGCCTTGCAAGGTATGCGAGCCAGGGATTGTCGGGTTCAGCTCGGTCGCGGCTTTGAGGTCTTTGTCCGCCAGATCGAACTGGCTCAGTCCCAGCCTCGTTTGTCCCGCGAGCAGCCATGCGTCTGCGCGTTGGCCCTTGTTGGCGGCCGTTTCCACGCGTTCCACGCCTTCCTGGGCTCGACCAGCCTGAATCAGCGCCGAACCCAAAGACCACTCAAAGTCCGCATCGTCGCGTTGATCGTGCTCAAGTGGAGAAAGCAGGGCCACTGCATCCACGGCGCGGCCTGCCTGAACATAGCAGTCTGCAAGCAAAAGTACAGACTGTCCGTCCTCCGGATCGGCGTTGTGGAGAAGTTCGAGCTCCACGATTGCCTTGGTCGCCTCGCCGCCCTGCTGCAGCGCGATCGCCAGGTTCATGCGGGCCACCCTGTTATTCGGATCGGATGCCAGCGCGATGCGGTACTGTTCGATAGCCTCTCCGAAGCGCTTGAGATGAGCAAGTGTAGCTCCGAGGTTAATTCGAACAAGGACGGCTTCGGGATGCAGTGTGAGCAACTGGCGGTAAAGCCGCAAGGCAGCTGTGTCGTCCCCCTGCTCTTGGGCCGCGACAGCTTGATTGAAGAGCAGTTGGGGATTTCCCGGCTGTTGTGCTGCGGCAAAGCACACGCAGGAAATGCCTGCCGCAACGACGGCGATTGCTTTTTGCCAACCCGATCTCGCAAATCTGCACCTGAAGCGAAACGCCGGAGTGGTGCAGGGGGCGGCTGTGCCAGTCAAAGGTGTCCTGTTCCTTAGCGGAGGAATAGTCCCGGAGGAATGTGGGTTTCGGTGGCGTTTGGTCATCGTGGAGGCTTGGCTGCAGGGGCGGATACGCCTAAGATCGTCGGAATTGCGCTGAGTGCTCGATGCTCATCCGCCTGAATCTGACGAGCGCTTTTGACATTCGTGCGAGTCTGGAGGATTCCACTCGGCCAGCGGATTTCGATGTTCGCAGTGAAGAGCAGCATGCAACTGGCCAAGATAGGCCCCGGTTGCCAGCCCGTTATCGATCAAGTCGCGCAGCTCAGGCAGTGGCACTCGTTCCAGAGTTCCGCTGGTCACTCCACCGTCCTGATCCTTGCACGTGGCGGGAAACTTGTCTCCCGTGGCTGTTGCTTCATAGGGGGTGAACCGCTTCGCGTCCGGAGCGCCGAACGGCGATGGAATCTCGACGTGAAGCTTGTCGACTTGGAGCGTGCCGTAAGGCGTCTGAGATATTCCCGCTCTGCCGCCGACAAATATCGCGTTGCCGGTCTGCTTAGATTCCAGGTAATTCACGCCGCCATCCGGCACCGCGTATTTCCAATAGCCGGTCAAATGAGGTTGAGCCAAATCAGGCACATGCATGCAAAGCAAAAGCATCCCCCCGGTGATGATATTTCGCATGGAACAGGCCCTTTTCATTGCAGAATGTCCTCCCTTTTTGAGAGCGCATCCTCACGCCTTGATGGCTTGTAAAACATAGCTTTTTCCCTTCTCAACGGACAGGGAGATGACACCATCTTCCCGCGCTGTTGCTTCAATCGACATCAGGAAGCGAAAGCCGGCCGGCGGGCGGAACAAGCGCACCCCCGAACGCAATGCGTGGACCGTTGCTGAAATCGCCTTTTGGTCCCTCCAGGCGATGTCGACCTCCACACCACCTCGGGCACGCAAACCGCGCACCGATCCCGTCTTCCATGCGGCAGGCCATGCGGGAAGCAGCGCAATCTGCTTTTCGTGACTCTGCAAAAGCATTTCTGCTATGGATGCAGTGGCCCCAAAGTTGCCGTCGATCTGAAAGATCGCCGACGGGATTTCCATTTTCGCGGCTGCGGCAGGCTGCGCGCCTGTGCTTCTTTGCATGGCCTTTGTCATTGATCGTCCGAACGGATGTTGATCGAAGAGATTGATGCCCGTGCTGTGTTCGATCAGCATCTTGAGCGACTCGAGGGCCATGTCGCCATCGCCCAGACGTGCCCAAAGTCCGATGGCCCATGCCCGGCTCCAGCCCGTGTAAGCGCCACCGTTTGCCAGTCGCCTCTCGAGCGATTTCCGTGCCGCGGCTGCGAACTCCGGCATCGTGCGCGGCGTTATCTCTCCGCCGGGATAGACCGGATAAAGATGCGACATGTGGCGCTGGCCAGGCTGATTCTCGTCAAAGTCGACCGACCACTCCTGCAACTGCTGATACCTACCAACCTTATAATCGGGAAGCAGGTTTCTCGCGGCGGCCAACTGATTGGCAAACTCGGTGTGCACTCCCAGAATGCCGCCCGCCTCCGTGCAGTTGTCGAAGATCTCATGCAGCAGCGCAATATCCATAGTGCAGCCGGCACTGACCTGCGCGCTCTTTCCATTCGGCGCAACAAAGCTATTCTCCGTCGATACCGATGGGCACGTCGTCAGTCCGCCGTGCCCATCTTCGGTGAGCCAGTTAAGGCAGAACTCGGCCGCGCCTTTCATGATCGGATATGCGGTTGCCCTGAGATATTCCTCGTCGCCGGTGAACTTATAGTGTTCCCAAAGATGCTGGCATAGCCATGGGCCGCTCATGGCGAAGTTGGCCCATGTCGGGTCTGCGAATTGCAAACCTTCTCCCACAGGAGCTGACTGACGCCAAAGGTCGATGTTGTGGTGAGAGCACCAGCCTTGCGCTATGCCGTAGTTGACCTCCGCTGTCTTGCGGCCATTCTCGCTGAGATCGCGGACCATGCCGATCAGCGGCTCGTGACACTCGGAGAGATTGCACGTCTCCGCGAGCCAATAGTTCATTTGGACGTTGATATTCGATGTCCAGTTTGAACTCCATGGCGCTCGCAATTCCGCATTCCAAACGCCTTGAAGGTTGGCTGGCTGTGACCCCGGCCGCGAACTGCTGAGAAGAAGGTATCTGCCGAAGTGAAAGTAAAGAGCTAAGAGCGACCAATCCGGTTTCTGTTCAAAGCTGTCCACGCGTTCATTGGTTGGCAAAGCTGCCGCCTCCTGACCGCCCAGGTCCAGATGGACCCGGCGGAACAGCTTGCGGTGATCGTCAAGATGCCGCTGCCGCAACTGCGCATAGGAGGTGAGCGCGGCGGCATCCACTGGCACTCGCGCGGCGGCAATCACCTGCTCCAACGGCGTGTCTGGCATCTGCTGGAAAGTCTTGTAGCCGGTAGCTGCGCCAATCAGCAAAACCAATTCGCTGCATCGCTCGGCCTTGAGCGATCCGTCAGCCTGGGCCTGCAACTCGCCCCCCGTTGCACTGGCGCTCAGCACAGCGGCGAAATGCATCCCTTTGCCGGGCTGATCGCTGTAAGTGATTGGGCTATCACTATGGAGATAGTTGGGAACGGAATTAGCAGGGGCCTTTCCGGCCAGGACGATGTTGTTGCCCTTAGCTGCTGTTGTTGCCTGCAGCGCACTCCTCAGCCGCACCGTGCAGTCCAACACGCCTGGCTTATCGGCATTGATTCGCACCACGATCAGGTTGTCGGGAGCGGAAGCGAAAGTCTCACGCGTCACAATGCTCCCACCCACCGTGTAAGTCACAAGGCTCAATGCGCTGTCCAGATCAAGTGACCGCCGATAGCTTTGAGCCCCGTCCCCATGGGCAAAATCGATCAACAGGTCGCCGAGCGGCTCAAACGCTTGATTGAACGGTCCCTGCATCTTCCGGCATTCCTGATCGGCAGCCGGATAATCCTGTTTGCCGAGTATCAGGTCGCGCACAACATGTAGATGATCTTTGGCGTCAGGATTGTTCCAATCCCTTGGCGCGCCGGACCAAAGTGTATCTTCGTTGAGCGCGATGCGTTCTGAACCGATGCCACCGAAGATCATTGCGCCCAACCTTCCACTGCCCACTGGAAGGGCGTCCGACCAGACCTCGGCTGGCTCGCGGTACCAGAGAGTCAGGTCCTGCCCGGCACCTTCGCTGCCTGCGGCTTTTGCAGCAAGCGCGCGCGCGCTCCCCTTCGAAAAAAAATGCGCGCCGGTCACAAGCGCGCTCAAAGTTCTGATGAAATTACGACGCGTCAGGGAAATGGTCATAGGTCCTCTTCTTCATCACAAAGCATGACCCAGTCCCAGCCAGTCCTTTGCCTCTCCCTTTGTCGGGATCTGGGGCCGTAGGCTCGTCATGGCCGCACCTGATAAAGCACAGAGGCATGCGGGCCAACGGTCACCGAGATATCGTTTGCAGCGCCCAGTTCCTTGTGTTCCCACAGATCGCGCAGGCGATAGCTGGCCTCGGGAATGCCGAGCTGCGTCCATGTGTAATGCAACGTCTGCGGTTGCTCTGCTCGGTTGAAGATCGCCAGGTAGTTTCCCGGACCGGTTTCCGGCTTGGAGGTCCACACCACTTCTTTGTCCGTCATGACTGCCACCTTCGTATCGCGTGAGTGCTGATCTACGCCAAGGAACTCAGGGTTGGTCAGCATTGACGTGGTCCATGCATCGCTGTGAGGCAGGTCTCCGCCCATCATCAGCGGTGAGCGAAATATGCCCCATAGCGTCAGGAAGGTCCGCTGCTCGTCGTGCGTAAGCCGAGTCTCTCTTGGCGTTCCCCATCCGGGCGCGGGGCCAAGATAGCCGAGCGGGAGCATATCCGCATCCGGATAGTGCTCTTTGCGCGGATCGCCGGCCCACGCGGCCACCTTCACAAACTGGTCATTCAATCCCTGGGGATAAAATTCGGTGCTGTGCCAGATATCCCAGATATCGTTCGAAATGCGCCATTGCGTCGCATACTTCTGCATCTCCGCCTGCATTTCCAAGGGCGCTGGCCCGGGGGACAGGCTCAGCAGAATCGGGCGTCCCGTTTTGGCCAGCGCCGAACTGAGCATGCGTATCTCGCTGCCCTTGTACGGTCCAAACGCAATGCAGTCCACTTTGATCAGGTCGACGCCCCACCCTGCGTAAAGACGGGCGAGTGAGTCGTAATACGCCTGGCCCGCTGGCGTGTCTTTCACGTCAAAGTTGTCGAAATTCCATCGGCAGGTCCCCGAAGCATTGGCCGCATCGGCAGCGTGAAACGTCGAACCTTCGACTGGGTCGTTTTGCCTTACGGCTTGCCTGGGAATGCCCTGAAGGATGTGGATGCCGAACTTGAGCCCGAGAGAGTGAACATAATCCGCGAGAGGTTTGAAGCCGGCTTGCGCAGCGGATGGAAACCGATTGACCGGCGGGGTGTAACGCCCCATGGCATCGATGCTGTAGATCGAGTCCTTCGCGTTCCCCTCCGGCACCGGGTTGGTTACGAACCACTCCATATCCACCACCACATATTGCCAGCCGAAGGCCTTCAGGTTCTTGGCCATCCAGTCCGCATTGGCCTTCACCTGCGCTTCGTTCACGGTGGTTCCATAGGAATCCCAGCTGTTCCAGCCCATCGGGGGAGTGGCTGAGGGCGTCCCGGTGACTTGCGCTGCGGCACAATTTGCAATGCTTAGCAGCATCGCGAGATATAGAAACGCCGTCCCGCTCAAGGCGCGGAATGTGCCGTCCCAATTTGTTCTGTGCTCCTGCCTTGTTTCTCTCAAAATCGTCTCCCTCCGCCGGGTTGCTTCGATATCGACCTTCATAACGTACATTTCCACTTTTTGCGAAGCACTCTCCGACCCGTCATTGCCCCACGATTGTGAAATCTCAGGATCGTCTTGGAGTTGCCGTTTTTTGAGAAAGGCGGCGCGCATGAATTGTAGCCTTCCGGGGGCCTTTTGTGTCAACAAGTCAACGATAACTTAAAACGATTACTTTATCTGTTTTTGTTTCAAGGTTTGGCTCAACGAATCTGCAGGAGGATTTGATGTTTGGATCAGACTGATAAGTCTTAACACATCTTGGCGCATGAGGGATGGCTGCGCTGATGTGAAGAGAACTCCCCGCGCAGGTTCGCTATGTGCACCTTCGGCATCAGGAGCGCAGCAGGCCGCAATCTGGTCAAACGGGGCTGACGGCATCCATATGCGCGCGTCCTCAAACAGAGGGCACTCTGGTGCTTGGCGAACACTCAGCCTCAGATCGGCAGCCTTGCCGCGCACCTCGTTCTCGATCTCATAGTGAGCGCAGATCCTGGCCAGGGCCTCAGTTGGACCCCATATCCGGGTTGGCTTGAAGCGCAGGAAGCAAACCAAAGTGAGACAGTTGACTCAATGTGCGCACTCGGTCCCATCACTTCGGCGCCCCCGCAAACTCCAAAGATGGAATCTCCGCGGTCCCTCGAAGTTTGCCAACATTCGGGGACCCGTCGTCGCAAGGCCGTTTTGTTTGGTACAATTTAAACAACGGAGTGGTGACAACTTCGGGGTTCGCTTTCGCTCGTGGGGGACAGAGTTTCAATGTTCTAACTTGCTGTCCACATTGTCGCATCTGCCGGAATTCGGAAATGTCCGGTGGAAGATACGGGAAGAAGCGAAGGAGCGGACAGTAACAAAAAAGTAGATTCTGCGATTTGCGGTAAGTGATTGAAATTGCAGAGGGGACGTAGCTCAGTTGGTTAGAGCGCTGCCCTGTCACTGCAGAGGTCGCGGGT
>Ga0302275_10000178_pt1 | contig 70555 bp, 49 predicted proteins | sample III_Bog_N2_2_FD_200229 | JGI IMG/M metagenome (GOLD analysis project Ga0302275, IMG submission 200229) | Peat permafrost microbial communities from Stordalen Mire near Abisko, Sweden - III_Bog_N2_2 | ecosystem: Environmental > Terrestrial > Soil > Wetlands > Peat | place: Sweden: Abisko... | reverse complement strand
AGCTCAATTGGTAGAGTAGTGGTCTCCAAAACCATTGGTTGCAGGTTCAAGTCCTGCCTGCCGTGCCAGTCTGCTAAAGTGGAGAGGTGGCAGAGTGGTCTATCGCGGCGGTCTTGAAAACCGCTTTGGGCGAAAGCCCAACGGGGGTTCGAATCCCTCCCTCTCCGCCAAGACCGGTTGGCGTTGAAGAAAATGACGAATATTTGCCGGGCTGCGGTTCGGCAAACTGGATAAATTTTTGTGAACAACTGGATACATATTGCTATTTGGGCGGTGATCATTGGTGGCCTGTTCGGCCTCCTCTGGTGGCAGGGACAGGTTCAGCGCTTGGCCGTCTATGTCGCGGAAACGCGCGAAGAACTCAAAAAATGCGCCTGGCCGAGCTGGGAAGAGCTGAAAGGTTCCACCGCTCTTATCGTGGTGATGATTGTGTTGCTGGGCGGTTTTGTGGTCGGTGTGGATAAAATTTTTATGATGGCATTTCCGCATCCAATGGTGCTAACCGCCTTGATTTTAGGCGGTTTGGCGGCTTTCGCCGCCTACAAATCCTCCGCCGCGCGTCAATAAACAATTAATTTCATGCGTAACCAGTGGTTCATCATCCAGACGCTTTCCGGCCAGGAACACAAGGTCAAGGACAGCATTGAAAAACGCGTCAAGACTGAGGAAATGCAGGACTATATCAATGAAGTCCTCGTGCCAATGGAAAAGGTTGTCGAGGTGCGCAACCAGAAAAAAACCGTTTCCAACCGCAAGCTGTGGCCAGGCTATGTTTTCGTGGACATGGTACTGCTGGACGACGACAAGCGGATCATCGAAAAGCCGTGGTATTTTATCCGCGAAACGCAGGGATGCATCGGTTTTTTGAGCGATCCGCCGCAGCCGACGCCGACGGAAGAAGTCGAGGCCATCAAGGCGCAGATTTCCGCGTCTGAAGAGACGGAAAAACCGAAGGTTAATTTTGCGGTGGGGGAAACAATCAAGATTAACAACGGTCCGTTCCTGAACTTCAGCGGCGTGATTGAGGAAATTGATCCCGAGCGCGGCAAATTGAAAGTCACCGTCAATATTTTTGGTCGCAACACGCCGGTGGAACTCGAGTACTGGCAGGTGGAAAAAACTTAACAGATTTTTATGGCAAAGAAAATTACAGGACAGATCAAATTGCAGATACCGGCCGGTCAGGCCAATCCCGCGCCGCCCGTAGGCCCGGCGCTCGGCCAGCACGGCGTGAACATCATGGGTTTCTGCAAAGAATTTAACGCCGCGACCAAGAACGACGCCGGCCTGATTATTCCCGTGGTCATCACGGTGTATCAGGATAAGTCGTTCACGTTTATCACTAAGTCGCCGCCGGCGTCCGTGCTGCTCAAGAAAGCCGCCGGCATCACCGCCGGCAGCAAGACACCAAACAAAGACAAGGTCGGCAAGGTCACGCGCAAGCAGATTTTGGACATCGTGAAAATGAAGTCCAAGGATATCAACGTTAATTCCGAAGATGCCGCCGTCCGGCTGATTGCCGGCACTGCGCGCAGCATGGGGATTGAAGTTGTCGGTTGATTTAAAACAACAATCGCGGGAGAGCCAGAAGCTCGTTTGAACCGCACAAACATAATGCCCAGCAAAAGATACAAGAAAGCGCTTGAAGTGGTGGACGGCAAAAAAGCCTATCCGCTCAAGGAGGCCGTTGGCGTGCTCGCCAAATTTCCGAAGGCCAAATTTAACGAAACCATTGACCTCGCGTTCCGCCTCGGCGTGGATCCGAAGCAGTCCGACCAGATGGTCCGCGGCACGGTTCCGCTCCCGCACGGCAGCGGAAAAACGGTGCGCGTTTTGGTTTTTGCCAAAGGCAACGCAGCGGACGCGGCGAAGGCTGCCGGCGCGGAAAACGTCGGCTTTGAAGACATGATCGCCAAGTGCAACGGCGGCTGGACTGATTTTGATGTGGCAATTGCCACGCCCGAAGCGATGGTGGAAGTCCGCAAACTTGGCAAAGTGCTCGGACCGCGCGGTCTGATGCCGAATCCGAAAACCGGCACCGTCACCGATGACACGGCGAAGGCTGTGAAAGAAGTAAAGGCTGGTCGCGTGGAGTTTAAGGTGGACAAGGCGGCAAATGTCCACGTCATCGTAGGCAAGGCTTCGTTCAAGCCGGAGCAGATTGAGGAAAATGCCCGCGCCGTGATCGAGGCCGTGGCGAAAGCTCGCCCGAACAGCATCAAGGGCACCTATATCAATTCTTGCACGCTCTCGGCGACGATGAGTCCGCCCGTCCGTGTTGATATCCGTGAATTTGCAGCCAACTAAAAGGAAATACCATGCGTGCTGAAAAGAAATTATTGACGAGTGAATATGTCGCCCGGTTGAACGGCTCGCCGTTCTTTATCGTGGTCGGCTATCAAGGTTTGAAGGTGGCGCACCTTTCCGAATTGCGTAAACGGCTCACCCAAGCGGGCGCGGAAATTCACGTTGTGAAAAACACCGTGTTCAGCGTCGCCGCCAAGGAAGCCGGCCTCGCCGAATTGAACGGTTCCCTGACCGGCCAGTTGGCCGTCGTGACCGGCAAGAAGGACATTTCCGCCGCCGCCAAGGTTGTAAAGAATTTCGCGGCGGAATTCGACAAGCTAAAACTCAAGTTCGGTTATCTGAACAACCAGCGGCTCGAAGAGGCGTCCATCTTGGCGCTGGCTGATCTGCCGAGCCTCGACGTGCTCCGTGCCAAGTTGCTCGGCCTGTTCAACGCGCCGGCGACGAAGCTGGCGACCTTGATCAACACGCCGGCCACCATGTTGGCGCAGGTCATCAAGGCCAAGGCCGAAAAGGCGGAATAAACAATTTCCGGTTTGATTTTTTCAAGCCGGAGAATCAACAAACAACAAACAACAACGTAAATCGTCGGTTCGCGGGCTGTGAACTGAAAATTGCCGAAGCCGAGGCAGACGACGAGACGACAGAAAGAACATAATACTATGGCTGACATTGCAAACTTAGTGGAAGAATTGAGCAAGCTGACGGTTATCGAAGCCGCCGACTTGGTGAAACAACTAGAAACCAAATGGGGCGTTTCCGCCGCCGCGCCTGTCGCGGTTGCGGCTGCGGCTGGTGCTCCGGCTGCTGGCGCGGCTCCGGCCGCCGCTGCGAAAGACACTTTTGACGTGATCATCGCCTCGGTTCCGGCCGACAAGAAGATCGCGGTCATCAAGGCTGTTCGTGAAGTCAAGGCCGGTCTGGGTCTCGCCGAAGCCAAGGCTTTGGTCGAAGGCGCGCCGAAGACGTTGCTCGAAGGTGCCAACAAGGCTGACACCGACGCCGCCAAGAAGAAGCTCGAAGAAGCTGGCGCGAAAGTGGAAATCAAGTAAGTTGTCTGGTCCTTGGGGCGGCGGCATCTTGCCGTCGCCCCGTTTCATCCCCGCGAAAGGCGGGATAAATTGGATAATAATTTTAACTGGTAGCACATTCGGTTGCGGTTGTGGCAAGCTGGCCGTTGAACGCGGCGGGCTTGCCTTGTGTCGTTAAGTGAAAAATGGTGCGGCGTGTCGCCGTGCCCAACAGAAAGTATAAAATGCCATCGCGAGTCACAGAACGTATCAACTTCGGCAAAATCAAGGAAATCGTCACGCCGCCGAACATGATCGAATTGCAAACCAATTCCTACGCGGAATTTTTGCAGGCCGATCTGACCCCGGCCAAGCGCCAGAAACACGTCGGCCTGGAATCCGTTTTCCGGGAAGTGTTTCCCATTGAGAGTTACGACGGCAAGGTCGTGCTCGATTACGACTCTTATGAAATTGGCGAGCCGAAGGTGGACTGGCTCGAATGCCTGCGCGAAGGTACCACTTATGGCGCGCCGCTGTATGTCACATTCCTGCTGAAGGACGAAGGCAAGAGCGCCAAGGAAGAAAAAGTTTTCATGGGCGAGCTCCCGCTGATGACGCCGCAAGGCACGTTTGTTATCAACGGCGCGGAACGCGTGGTCGTCTCGCAGTTGCACCGCTCGCCGGGCATCGCTTTTGAAGCGACCCAGCATCCAAACGGTAAAATGTTGCATAGTTTTCGCGTCATTCCTGACCGCGGTTCCTGGTATGAAGCGATGTTCGACACCAGCGATTTGCTTTACGTTTATCTCGACCGCAAAAAACGCCGCCGGAAATTTTTGACGACGACGTTCTTCCGCGCCCTGTCCTTCCTCGATCACGAGGACAAGGAAAAAGGCAGCAAGTCGAAGGACAACGGCGGTCTTACGCGCGGCACCGACGAGGAAATTTTGAAGCTGTTCTACACCATCGAGGAACTCTCGGTGAAGGACGCGGAAAAAATCGAGGATTTGCAGAATCGCGTGCTCGTGCAGGACGCCACGGACGAGGAAAAAGGTCTGGTGGTCGCGCGCGCCTTCGAGCCGCTTTCAAAGGCCGTCGTCAAGCAGATTGCCGAGCTCGGCATCACCAAGATCAAGGTTGTGGACACTTCGGTGGACGAAGGCAACATGATCAAGTGCCTCAAGAAAGATCCGGCCAAGAACGAAGAGGAAGCGCTGAAAGACATTTACCGCCGCCTGCGCCCTGGCGATCCGCCGACGGCGGCGAATTCGCGCGCGCTCATCAAGCGTTTGTTCTTCGACGAAAAACGCTATGACCTCGGCCGCGTGGGCCGTTACAAGATCAATCAAAAACTGGGTCTGAAAACGGACAGCCGCATCATGACCAAGGAAGATTTGGTCGCCGCGACAAAGTATTTGCTTAAGCTGAAAAAGGGCGAAGGCTCGCTGGATGACATTGATCATTTGGGCAGCCGCCGCATCCGCACGGTGGGCGAATTGCTCTCCAACCAGTGCCGCGTCGGGCTTTCCCGCACCGAACGTTTGGTGAAGGAACGCATGACGTTGTTCGATCAGACTGTCGAGGCGATGACGCCGCAGAAGCTCATCAACCCGAAGGCGCTTTCCGCCGTGATCCGCGATTTCTTTGGCCGCAGCCAGTTGTCGCAGTTCATGGATCAGATCAATCCGCTCGCGGAACTCACGCATAAACGCCGCTTGTCGGCGCTTGGACCGGGTGGTCTCTCGCGTGACCGTGCCGGTTTCGAAGTCCGCGACGTGCATCCATCGCACTACGGCCGCATATGCCCGATTGAAACGCCCGAAGGCCCGAACATCGGCCTCATCGCGTCGCTCGCGACGTTTGCGCGCATCAATGAATTCGGTTTTCTCGAAACCCCTTACCGCAAGGTCAAGGACGGTCGCGTCACGGACACGGTGGATTACCTCACCGCTGACCGCGAAGAGCAATACATCGTCGCGCAGGCAAATTCAGTTATGGATGACAAGGGTCATTTCACCACTGACCGCGTCGTTTGCCGCCAGCGCGGTGAGTTCATTGACATCGAGCCGGTGAAGGTTGACTACATGGACATTTCGCCGAAGCAGTTGGTTTCGATCGCTGCCTCGCTGATTCCGTTCCTCGAACACGATGACGCGAACCGCGCGTTGATGGGTTCCAACATGCAACGCCAGGCCGTGCCGCTCCTCGTCACCGAGGCGCCGTTCGTCGCCACCGGCATGGAAGACCGCGTCGCCCGCGATTCGCGTGCGGTGCTGTGGACCGAGGAAGCCGGCAAAGTCGCTTCCGTGAATGGTAATCAAATCATCATCACCGAAAACGGCCAGTTGCCGGAAAGCAAAAAGAAAATCAAGCATGACCCGGCGAACGGTGTTTCCGTTTATCCGGTGCGCAAGTTCATGCGCTCGAACGCGGCGACCTGCATCAATCAGAAAATTCTGATCAGCAAGGGCGACCATGTTAAAAAAGGCCAGGTCATTGCCGACGGCCCCTGCACGCAGAACGGCGAACTCGCGCTCGGCCGCAATGTGCTCGTGGCGTTCATGCCGTGGAACGGCTACAACTTCGAGGACGCGATCCTCATCAGCGAGAAAATCTGCAAGGACGATATCTTCACCTCGATTCACATTGATGAATTTGAAGTGGCCGCCCGCGACACGAAGCTCGGACCGGAAGAAATTACGCGCGACATCCCGAACCTCGGCGATGAGGCGTTGAAGAACCTCGGCACCGACGGCGTCATCCGCATCGGCGCGGAAGTGAAGCCTGGCGATATTCTCGTTGGCAAGATCACGCCGAAATCCGAAACCGAGCTCGCGCCGGAAGAACGTTTGCTCCGCGCCATCTTTGGTGAAAAAGCGGCGGACGTGAAAGACACCTCGCTGAAAGTTCCGTCCGGAACCTACGGCATCGTCATGGACGTTAAAGTTTCCTCCAAGAAGGACGCCGACCGCGTGAGCAAGTCGGTTTCCACCGAGGAAAAACGGCACGCCAAGCAGATCGAGGAAGATCACAAAAAGAAGACGAATGAGTTGCAGGACCAGTTGACGGAAGCGTTGAGCAACATTCTGCTCGGCGAAAAAATCCCGCTCGACGTGGTCAACAGCGAGACCGGCGAAATCATCATTCCTGCGAACCGCAAGATCACGAAGACGCTGTTGCGGAAGCTCGCGACGGTTTATGACCGCATTGAAATTGATCCGTCGCCGATCCGCAACAAGATCAACGAAATCATCGGCCAGTTCCGCAAGAAATTCGACGATTTGCAGATGCAATACGACGAAGAAATGGAACGCGCCGAAGCCGGTGAAGGCGTCGAAGCCGGCATCGTCAAATCGGTGAAGGTTTACATTGCCTCGAAACGCAAACTGTCCGTCGGCGACAAGATGGCCGGACGCCACGGTAACAAAGGTGTCGTCGCCAAAATTGTTAAAGAAGAAGACATGCCGTATCTCGCGGACGGAACGCCAGTGGAAATCGTATTGAATCCGCTGGGTGTGCCGAGCCGTATGAACGTCGGCCAGGTTTTGGAAACGCACTTGGGCTGGGCGGCGAAGCTGCTCGGTTTGAAGTTCGCCACGCCGGTGTTCGACGGCATGAAGGAAAAGGACATTCGCGGCTATTTGAAGCAGGCCGGTTTGCCCGAACACGCCAAGACGCATTTGATTGACGGCCGCACCGGCGAGCAGTTCGACCAGGAAATTGTCGTCGGCTACATCTACATGATGAAGCTCGGCCATTTGGTCGCGGACAAGATCCATGCCCGCGCGGTTGGTCCGTATTCGCTCGTCACCCAGCAGCCGCTGGGCGGCAAGGCGCAATACGGCGGCCAGCGCTTCGGCGAAATGGAAGTGTGGGCGATGGAAGCCTACGGCGCGGCCTACACGCTGCAGGAATTGCTCACCGTCAAGTCCGACGATGTGCAGGGCCGCACGCGCATTTACGAAAGCATTGTCAAGGGCGACAACTCGCTGGAGGCCGGCATCCCGGAATCCTTCAACGTGCTCGTCAAGGAAATGCAATCGCTTGGTCTCGATGTGAAGGTCGGCTATTCCAATCCGATTGAACATTCCAATGGCGAAAACGCCAACGCCGCCGCTGTCGCCACTTTGGCCGCAGCTTAACCGAAACCATTTGCTGAAAGATATCGTATGACCAGTTCCAAAGAAAACGCCCGCGAGTTGCTCGGCCTCGAAAAAGTCAACCAGGTTGATTATGTCGGCATCACGCTCGCGTCGCCCGACGCCATCCGTTCGTGGAGCAAAGGCGAAGTCAAGAATCCAGAAACGATCAACTACCGCACGTTCAAGCCGGAAAAGGGCGGCCTTTTCTGCGAACGCATTTTCGGTCCCGTCAAGGACTGGGAATGTTCCTGCGGCAAGTATAAACGCATCAAGCATCGCGGGATCGTATGCGACCGTTGCGGCGTCGAAGTGACCTTGTCCCGCGTCCGTCGCGAGCGCATGGGTCATATCGAGCTCGCCGTGCCCGTGCAACACATCTGGTTCTTCAAGTGCATGCCCTCGCGCATCGGTCTGGCGCTGGATATGACCGCGCGCCATTTGGAACGCGTCATTTATTACGAGGATTACCTCGTGATTGATCCCGGCACCACGCCGCTCAAGCCAAATCAATTGCTTACGGAAATCGAACTGCGCGAAGCCCGCGAAACCTACGGGGCCGAAGCGTTTACCGCCAAGATGGGCGCCGAAGCCGTGCGCGAAGCCTTGTGCCGCGTGGATCTCGTCAAGCAGGCTGAGGAACTGGCCGTCGCGATGACGGAAACCAAGAGCAAGCAGATCCGCAAAAAATTGGCGAAGCGCATCAAGTTGTTGCAGGGTCTCGGTTCATCGAAGAGCCGTCCGGAATGGATGATTCTCACGGTGCTACCGGTGATTCCGCCGGACTTACGCCCGCTCGTGCCGCTTGAAGGCGGACGTTTTGCGACGTCCGACTTGAACGATCTATATCGCCGCGTCATCAACCGGAATAACCGCCTCCGCACGTTGCTCCAGCTCAAAACGCCGGAAGTCATCATCCGCAACGAGAAGCGCATGTTGCAGGAAGCCGTGGACGCGTTGTTCGACAACGGCCGCCACGGTCGTCCGGTCACCGGCGCGGGCAACCGCTCGTTGAAATCTTTGAGCGACATGCTCAAGGGCAAAGGCGGTCGCTTCCGTCAGAACTTGCTTGGCAAACGCGTGGATTATTCCGGCCGTTCCGTCATCGTGATCGGACCGGAACTGAAATTGAACCAGTGCGGTCTGCCGAAGAAGATGGCGCTTGTTTTGTTTGAGCCGTTCATCATCCGCCGATTGAAAGAGTTGGGCTACGTTCACACCGTCCGCAGCGCGAAGAAAATGATCGAGCGGCAGACCAAGGAAGTTTGGGACGTTTTGGAAGAAGTGACGAAGGGGCATCCGGTGCTGCTTAACCGTGCGCCGACGCTACATCGTTTGTCCGTCCAGGCGTTCGAGCCACAGTTGATCGAAGGCGAAGCGATTCGCATTCATCCGCTGGTTTGCACAGCATATAACGCCGACTTCGACGGTGACCAGATGGCCGTCCACGTTCCGCTGTCGGTCGAGGCGCAGTTGGAAGCGCGTTTGCTGATGATGGCGACGAATAATATTTTCTCGCCATCCTCCGGCAAGCCGATCATCACGCCGACGCAGGATATTACGCTCGGCTGTTATTATGTCACCGCCGAACCGCGCAAGCCCATGCCGGCGGATACGCGCGAATTGCCGTTGTTTGGTTCGAAGGAAGAAGTCATTTACGCCTACAGCGATCTGGGCGTGAAAACGCACGACCGCATCCGCCTGGCGAATCCAGATTTGGGCAAGCAAACCGCCTTTGGCAACAAGGAAAAGAAGGTCATTGAAACGACCGTCGGCCGTGTGCTGTTCAGCGAAATCTGGCCCACGGAACTTGGCTTCCACAACAAGCCGGTGAAAAAGTCCGACCTCGGCGACCTGATCTGGAAGTGCTACAAGAACGCCGGTCACGACAAAACAGTGACGATGCTCGACAAGCTGAAAGAAATTGGTTTCCGCGAGGCGACCAAGTCCGGCGTGTCCATTGGCATTGACGACATGATCGTCCCGAAGGAACGCGACGAGCAGATCGAGAACGCGCACAAGCAGATTCGCGAAGTCGAAAAACAATATCGCAAGGGTGTCATCACCTCCGGCGAACGTTACAACAAGATCGTGGACGTGTGGACGCATTGCACGGACCAGATTTCCGGCGTGATGTTCAAGACGCTGGAACAAAACCAGGGCAAGAAGGAATACAACCCGGTTTACTTGATGGTGGATTCAGGCGCGCGCGGTAACAAACAGCAGGTGCGCCAGCTCGCTGGCCTCCGTGGTTTGATGGCCAAGCCGAGCGGCGAAATCATCGAGAAGCCGATTTTGGCAAACTTCCGCGAAGGTTTGTCTGTCTTGGAATACTTCATCTCGACGCACGGCGCGCGCAAAGGTCTGGCCGACACTGCGCTCAAGACTGCCGACTCCGGTTACATGACCCGCAAGCTCGTGGATGTGTCGCAGGACGTGATCATTCAGGAAGCCGATTGCGGCACGACGAATGGCATCTGGGTTTCCGCCGTGTTCGAAGGCGAAGACGAAGTGGTGAAAATCTCTGACCGTTTGGTCGGCCGTTTCGCCTGCGACGACATCGTCAACCCGACCAGCCCGAAGGAATTTCTCATTCGTGCCAACGAGGAGATTGACGAGGTCAAGGCCAAGCGCATTGACGTCGCGGGCGTTGACCGCGTCCGCATCCGCTCGGTGCTCACCTGCGAAAGCAAGCTGGGCATCTGCAAACATTGCTACGGCCGCAATCTCGCCACCGGGTCGCTCGTCAAGCTGGGCGAAGCGGTCGGCATCATCGCCGCGCAGTCCATCGGTGAACCCGGCACGCAGCTCACGATGCGCACGTTCCACACCGGCGGTGTGGCGGCGGGCGTGTTCAAGCAGCCGCAGATCAAGTCCAAACACGACGGCACGATCAAATACAATGAGTTGCGCTCGGTTGAATTGGAAGACGGCAACAACATCGTTTTGAACAAGAACGGTTCCATCCAGATTCTCGGCGACGACGGGCACGAGCTGGAAAGCCACACCATCGTCATCGGCGCGGTCATTTCCTTCAAGGACGGCGCGAAGGTGAAGAAGAACGACACGTTTGTCCAATGGGATCCGCACAACGTCCCGATTCTTTCTGAAAAGGCCGGCAAGGTGAAGTTCCACGACATCATTGAAGGTGTCACTATGAAGCAGGAAGTGGACGAAGCCACCGGCGAAGAAGCCATGGTCATCATTGACCACAAGGAAGATTTGCATCCGCAGATCATCATGTCTGACGACAAGGGCGAAGTCGTGGCGAACTATCCGATTCCGTCCGGCGCGCACATCGTCGTCAACGAAGGCGACAAGATCGTCCCCGGCACGCTCATCGCCAAGACGCCGCGCAAACAGGCCAAGACCCGCGACATTACGGGCGGTCTCCCGCGCGTCGCCGAATTGTTTGAGGCCCGCCGTCCGAAAGACGCTTCGGAAATCTCCAAGATTGACGGCATTGTGGACTTTGGTCCGAGCGTGCGCGGCAAGCGCTGCGTGCTCATCACCGATCCGGTCACGAAATTGCAGGAAGAGCATCTCATCCCGATCGGCAAACACGTCATCGTCTTCAAGGGCGACCTGGTCAAGAAAGGCCAGCAGCTCACCGAAGGCCCGATGGATCCGCACGAGATTCTCGAAGTCTGCGGCGCGCAGGAACTGCAGGAACATTTGGTCGGCGAAGTGCAGGAAGTTTATCGTCTCCAAGGTGTGACGATCAACGACAAGCATATCGAAATCATCGTGCGCCAGATGCTCCGCAAGATCCGTGTCACTGAGGCTGGCGACACCCAGTTCCTCTGGGGCGAACAGGTGGACAAGCTGGAGTTTGAGGCCGAGAACGAGGCCGTCGAGAAGAAGGGCGGCAAGCCCGCCGAAGCTTCGCCGGTGTTGCTCGGCATTACCAAGGCGTCGCTCGAAACCGACAGTTTCCTGAGCGCTGCGTCCTTCCAGGACACGACCCGCGTGCTGACCGAGGCTGCGACACGTTCCAAAATTGACAGCCTGCGCGGCTTCAAGGAAAACGTCATCATGGGCCACATCATTCCGGCGGGCACGGGCTTTGACATGCACCGCAAGGTCAGCCTCAAGCCGCTGGTGGAACTGCCGGATGAACCGGAACTGCAGGAAGCCGAAGTGGCGGAATCGGAAAATCCGCTGCTTGCATGATCTAAAGATAAATTAGCACCGGCGCCCGACGAGAGTTGGGCGCCGTTTTTATTTTGTGATTAGCCGAAAATATAGAAATACTTTGTTGTTGGTAATTGAAGCAGGCGATGGGATAGCACGGCCAGACCTTCCGCCAAGTCTTCTTTCTGGGTGATCACGGTGTCCGGCAACTTCAGTTTGTCGGGGGTGAAATTCCAAAATGCGATTGATGCCGGTACTCACCATCAGTTCGGAGGTTTCCTGCGCAGCTTGCCACTCGGCTGGGGACAGGATCGCGTCAACGATTTTTTGCAGCTGCAAATCTCGACGGAAAATGAAATTTCATCGCGGGAGCTATCGCGCATGCTGGTGGCCGAAGCCTTGACCAACGACGGACGCGCGGTGAAGGACGACATCACCTGCGGCGCGATTTATTATCATCGTCCGCGCCGGCTGCTGGTCATCACCGGTCCGCCGTTTAGCCAGGAGCGCGACGGCGAACTGGCCGAACTCGTGCAAACTTTCGACGGACGCAAAGCCATTTGCGGCGGCACCCAGGCGGGCATTGTTTCACGGCTCCTGGGCCGGCCGGTCACGATGGATTTGAAGAATCTCGATCCGGAAATTCCGCCGCCGGCGGCGATGGAAGGCGTTGACCTCGTCACCGAAGGCACCGTGACGCTGGCCAAGGTGTTGGAGATTTTGGAGGGCGGAAATCCCGCCGAATCGGCGCGCAAAAACCCCGCCACCGATCTCGTGACGCTAGAGCGTTTCAATTAAAGATGTAGCCGTTTTTGATATGGCCTGGTAGAGTTTTGGGATGCGACCGTTATCTTTAGATATTCGTGAAAGAATTTTGGCTTCCTATGACCATGCCGAGGGCACTCGCGCGGAGATAGCCCACCGTTTCAGGGTTTCCCTAGGCATGATCAAGAAGCTCCTGCAACAACGACGACGGACGGGCGACATTGCTCCGCGTTATCGGTTCTGCGGGCGCAAGCCGATGATTGGTGGCGAGCACCGCAAGCAGATGCAGGCGCTGCTGGCCAAAAAGAACGATCTGACCTTGATGGAGTTGCGGACGGCGACCGGCCTCAATTGTTCCTTGCAGGCCATCAACGTTGTGTTGGGGAAGCTTGGATTGACATATAAAAAAAGACACTTCGGGCCAGCGAGCAGGAACGCCCAAGTGCTCTTTCTGCCGGCCTATTCGCCGGATCTCAATCCCATTGAAAAAATGTGGAGCAAGGTCAAGAGCCTGTTGCGGGGTGCAGAGGCAAGGACACCGGCTGATCTGATCACGGCAATCGGGCAAGCCCTGGCCAAAGTAACCGCCAAAGATGCCATGGGTTGGTTTACCTCTTGCGGCTACAGCTTTTGTTGAAACGCTCTAAGGCTGCAAAGCGACATTGTGGAATTCATGGTTGGCATGCGCATCAACGAGGCGCACTAGGATCCGAATGTGCCGGTGGAACTGGACTTGCGCCGGAACATAATCCGAAAAATCGCCTCGCTGCTGGAGACGTGCCATCCCAAGGAAACGCGCTCGAAATTTATTTAGGCGCTGGCGCCTGATCAAATGCAGGGTTGTTTTCTGGTTTCGCCACGCTGCGGGCGAGTCGGCCGAGGCCGGCCAGTACCAGTGCGGTGAGGGCCAGCACCAGCAACCGCAAGTTCCATGACGCAACCGAGGCGGTGCGCGCCTGGAGGCCGATGTTCAAGTCGGCCCAGGTGTCCACCACGACGGCGCGCTTGAAGGTGAGCAGGCGGCCTTGTTCAGGAATGCTCGCCCGAATCACGGCGGGATTCGCCACCGCCGCATCCTGTTGCTGGATGAGCCGTTCGGCCAGCTTCGTGAGCGCGCCGTTTTCATCGGCGCTGTTGTTGCCGAAAATCTGCTGGGCGTCCTGCTGGGAATAATTTGCGTTTTTGTCGTTCCGCAACTGGTTAAGCTTGCCGCCAATGCCGCCATTCGCGCCGGCCACGGCGGCCTGCCGCACGTTCAAACCCACCAGCGCCTGTTGCAGCTTGAGGTTGTTGAGCTGCACGCGGGCGTCTTCGTTGAACGCCTCGTCCTGCGTGGATAAACCGTAGGCGGACTCGAACGCGCGCCGCGCCGACTGCGGATCGCCGTTTTGAAGCGCGGAATTTCCCAGCGCTAGCATCTGCTCGGCGGTCTTCGTTTTCTGCTGCTGCAAACTGGATTCATTCTGCAAATAACTCTGCAAGTCGAGCGAGCCGGTGTTCGCCACGATTTCCGACTGCTGCAACTGCAACGCGCCGCTCCACTTTTTCACCGACCACTTGTCGTTCAGGAAAACGCGCCAGGTCAGGTTTTCCAGCGGCAGGTCAAATTTCGGTGCGAGCAGATCCAAATCCAGCACGCCGCCGCCGGCTTTGCCGACGGCGCTGCTGAAAAAGATTTCCACCGGCACCGGCGCGTCGTGGGACAGGCTTCCAGCCGGTCCATTGGCCTGCAAGCTGCCGGCTCCGCTAAATTGTTCCAGCGGGATCAAAATCTGATCCGCCTCGCGCCACGGCCAGACACCGTTCTGATTGACGAAGGCGAACCAGAAATTTGCGCCCGCCGGCAGCGTGAGGTGCAGCAGGCGCTTGTCACCCGGCAGAATTTCCAGCCGCACCTGCGTGAGCATGACGCCGGCGTCGGAAATCACCGAGGTGAACGTGATGTTGTTGACGCGCGCCGGCAGCAGCTTCGCCGCCTCGTGCCGTTCAAGCTTCAACGGCAGTTGAAAATCAGGATCGACGAGCCGATACGCGAAGCTCGCCGATTCCGTGGGCAAATCTTTTTGCAACGCGCGCGGAATGCCCTGCCATTCCGTCGGCTGAAGCGACGCGGGCAGATTGTCCACGCGCACCTGCAAGCGGCCGCTGGATTGCACGGTCGCGAAGCCGCGCTGCAAGTTGACCTCCGTCGCCAGCACGCCGCGCAAAACGGTTTCGCCCGACTGGTCGGCCATGGGCGTCTGATAAGTCACCTGCAACAAATATTGACCGATGACGCGCCGGTGCAGTTTGATTTCCCAGGCCTGCAAACCGTTCGTCTCCGTGCCGTCCACCGCTTGATAGCCCGCGATTTGATCGCCGCTGAAAACCACGCCGAGCGCATTCGTTGGAATGACAACCCGGAACGACTTCAGGCCGGTGTTCTCGATTTGATACTGCAAATTTGCAGCGACTTTCACCTGCGCTTCATTGACCGTCGCGTTTTGCAGGCTGGTCACTTGAATCCACGGATCCACCTGCTCGATGTCCAGCGCCAGCTTCCATGGCGTCTCCAGAATGCGGAACGCCAGCACGCCTTTTTGCCGGACGCCGGATTTCTGCGGGTCAAGCTGCGTCACGCCGTCGCGCGTGGCGACCTGCAAACGCATTCCCTGTTCCGGCACGACGAGCAAGGTGCCGCGCTGCTTGTTCGCCTCGCGCAAGGAAATCTGCGGCACGGTCCACGCGCTGGCGGTTTTCAGGCCCGGCCCCGACAGGCTGATGATGAATTGCTGCTGGTCGTCGGTTTTACCGGCGAGATTCAGTGTGATGACGCGGCCGGCATCCGTCTTCAATTCCGTCCAATGGCTCATCGCCGCGCCGCTGATGGATTCCACATCGAAGCCGGCCGGCATGACGAAGCTCAACTTGAAAATCCCGGCACGCGTGATCGTCACGTCCGCCGTCGTCGCCAGCACGGTGCGGTCTTCGCCGAGCGAAAGCGTGTCCTGCGTTTCCACCCGCACATCCGGCTCCACCGGCGACGCCTTGAGCAGCGCCGTTGCCTGCGAATCCGAGTAGCGAAACGCGCGGCGAACGGTCAACCCCGGAAATTGCGCGGCCAGTGCGTCCGCCACGCCGCCCGGAAAATCTTCGAGGTTGATCGCGGAGATTTTTTCGGCGACGACATCATCCAGTTGGACTTCGTTGCCTGTGGCGACACCAAGTAATCCGATCTGGCCCGCCGCGCCATCGACCGAAAGCAAGCCAACCCGCTGCTGGAAGGGCAAAGTGCCGGTGGCAACCTGCGACCGAATGACCAGCGTGAAGGGCCGCGATTGCGCCGGGTTCAGCGTGACGCGTAATTTCCGCGCGTCGGGATCGAACCGCCAGAGTGAGACGACGGATTGCCGTTTACCGTTTGCCGATTGCCGATTTGAAGCTGAAGCATCGGTGACATCCGTGATCGTTGCGCCGGCCGGCACGTTGAAAATGAGTTCGCCAAGTTCGCCCTGCGCCGGCCGGATGGAAACTTGATGCACGCCTTCGACCACACCGGCGGACGGAACGTAAAGCTGTGAAATTTCCGCATAGAAAAGGGACTTCTCGTTTTTTACGTCGCGGCTGCGCGGTTTCCAGCCGACCCAGGCGCCTTGCGGTGTCAACACCAGCGTCGCCACGGTGTTGCTGCTGTTCAGGCTGCGCTGGACGGACACGGCTTGCGGCGAGAACACGTCCACGTCCAGATTCACCAGCGACAGCGTGATGCGGTTGACCAAGCCGCTGGTCACCGGCAGCTCAAAGCCACTTTCCACACCGCGTTTCGCAACCTGGATCTGATATTGCACCTCGATGTCAAACTCACCGGCGGTCTCCGCGACCAGCTGCTGCGAACTGCGCGAACCGGTCGGCGACGGTTCCAGTTTCAGCGACTTGGGATAATTGACGTGCGTGAGCACCGCCGGTTCAAACAGCAGCGGCAGGACTTGTCCCTTGTCCGCCTGCCAGTGGATTTTCGCCGTCGCCACCGCAAAGTTGTCGGCGACGCGGATCTGCTGCGTAACGGCCGAAGGCAATTCCGCGCTACTTTCTGCGCTGTGACTGGTCATCGCGCCACCGAGCAGGCACAGTCCGACCATCAACGCCACCACCCTTGGCGGGGGAAGATCGAGCTTCGGTCTGGCGGGCAGGTGCCAGAGCGGTTTGAGCGAGGGGATCACCACCTGCAACAACAGGAACGCGCCAACGACCGCGAAAAATGCCGGCACCCCATTGGGCAAACGCAGCGCCGCCCAGGCGACCAGCGTCCAGCCGGCAATTCCGAAAGTCGCCTTGGAAAACTTATTGTCGCGCGACCACGCAAATATCCACGCGACCATCGCGAGCAGCGCCGGCCAGGCCTGCCCGATGGAACTGGCCCCGGCCTCGGCCACCGGCACATTGGAAATATCCACGGTCAACGCGCTGTTTGCCTGCTGCACCGGCGCGAGGAACGTCAGGTTGTCCGCTGCCAAGGTCGCGATGGATTCAAACGAACCGGCGGCGTAAATGAGCGAAACGGCGGCAAAGAACATCGCCGCCAGCCCGATAACCGCGCCGAAAAGATGGCGCCCGCTGAATTGATAAACGCCTTCGCCCGCCGCCCAGCGCCATACGAACACGGCGAGCACCACAAAGCCCAACGCCACGAGCAGCGAAAAAATCAAGCCGGCGACCGCCGGGCGGTTTGGTGACAACTGGGCTAATTGGGCGAAGCCGCTGGCGTCCACCGGGCCGCCGGCAGGTGCCAGCGTGCCGCTGCGATAAACCAACCGCTGACCTTCGTCTGGCAAAAGCTGCCATTCCGCTAGCATCACTGGCGCGGCCACGATCGGCGCGGCGATACTCAGGCGTTTTGCATCCGGCGAACGCGCGGCGAGTTTCAAGTCAATCGTCAGCACGGTGTCCGGATCGGCGTGCTGCGGCAGCGGGATGAGGTTGGATTTCCCGTCCATCACCGGCACGACGGACGCGCCGTTGACCAGCGCCGACCACAATTCCGTTCCCTCCGGCAGCGTCACGCGGAAATTGGGATTGCCCCGGCTTTTCACCAGATACCGCACGTCCGTCAGCGCCTGGCCTTCCTTGGAAATGTGCGTGGTAAGCGACGCGCGATCCACCACCTGCGCGAGCGAATCGCCCTGCGCCAGCGGACTCAAGGCGAGTTTCAAATTGAACGGTCGCGACGAATAGTGATACGCCGCCAGCACCGGCTTGTCGAAAAACAGGCGGTATTCCGCCGGCACTTCGCCGGGTTCCAGCGCGAGCAGTCCGGGCGAAACATCGGCGGGCTTGACTTGAAATTGATACGCGCTGATGACGATGGTGTGGCCGGACTCGGATTGCGCGTCCAGCGGGCGCGCGCCGGTGAACGCCAGCGTCTCGCCCTGCGGCTTGAACGGCCGCTCGTAAGTCGCCAGCAGCGTGTATGCGCCCGCCACCGGCGTGTGCAGTTGCACGATGAAACCGTTCGTGGTTTTTTCCCAGTTGCGGATGTCTTTGCCGGTGAACTCCACGTTGAAATATTCCTCCGACAGTTCGACGCGGAACGCCGACACCGGCGCGCCGCTGATGACATAATTCACCACGCTGCTGCCGTAGGCGATGCCTTCGCCGATGGAAAAAAGATGGAAGGCATCCGCCTGCACCGTCTGCGGCAGCCGCTCCACGCGCAGCGTTGCCGACCAGTTCGGTTCGCTCACCCGAAACGCCGTCTGGATGCCGGCCAGCGGTTTTGGGAAAAAGGCCGTCGCGATTTCAGTCAATGCCTGCGAGCGTTCCGCCGTCAGCCGGAAACCGCTGTCCGCCGAGACGCCGACGAAGCCGCGCACGGCTTTCGCCTTCGCCACCTCGACGCGCGGCAGCGTCCAGTTGGTTTCCCCGAGCGACTGGTTGCGTTCGAGCCGGAGCTGGATCAGCTGCCGGTCGAATACCGGCTGGCCGTAAATGATGCGCAGTTCCGCGCCGTTATTATCCGGCGATTCGCCCGTGAAATAATCGCTCATGCCCGACGCTGTCAGTTTGGCGACGGCGTAGCCCTTCGGAATGTTCAGCAGCAGTTCGCGCACCGGCGCCTCGCGGATGTCGAGTTCGATCTCCGCGTCCACCGCCAGTTCATTTTCGCCAAGATTGTAGGCCAGCACCTGCGACACGCCGATCTCCGGGAGGATTTGGTCCGCCTGGATTTTCAACGCAAAATCCGCGCTGGAAAACCGGTAGGCAAAACGCTGGCTGCCCGTCGCGCGAAAAAGGTTCGCCTCCGGAAACTGCTCCGGCGAGATCTGCGACAGCCCGCTCGCCTGCGCCACTTCCAGCCGCACCGCGCCTTCGTTGACGATGCGGAAAACGCCGGCGAAGCGCGTCGCGCCTTCGGGCCTCACCTGCATCGCGTCCGCCGCCTGCGGGAATGCGCCGAGCGGTGTCTGCATCTGCACAAAAACCGCGAACGCGTCCTTCTGCGGCTGGTTGAACTGCACGACCAGCCGGCGCTCGGCGGCTCCGGCGTTGGTGGTTGTCTCCACGTTCCACGACAGCACCGCGTCGCCCTGGACGCGCGTCACTTCGCCGTCGCCGAGCAGCCGCAGCGCGAGCCGGCTCATTTCGCCTTGCATGATTTTACCATTGAATAAATCCGCCTGCCGCATGAGGCCGGGACTGACGCTGATCTGCGAAGTCATTTCGGCGGCGTAAAACAGTTTGCCCTCGGCGGCGGCTCGTGCCGGTTTCCAGGCGAACTGCACCGTGCCGTCCACCGGCAGGTAGCTGACAAAATTGCTGCCGGTGCGTTCCAGCCGCGCGGCGCTGCCCAACTGAAATTCTGTGTCCGCCGCCAGCCCTTGCAGCACCACCGGCTGCAGCGCGCTCGTCGCCACGCGGAAATTCACCGCGCTCCAGTCGTTGCTCTGCGTGACGGCGGCGTTGAAATGGACTTCAATCGGATAAATTCCACTGCGGTCGAACTTCGCGATAAAATGATTTTGTTCAACGCTCATCTGGCATTTCTGCCGCGCGTCCAGACTGGTGAGCGCAACCGGGCCGGCCAGCAGTTCGAGCGAACCGCCCGCCGCGTTTTCCACCCGCACATTGCCGGTGAGCGTAAATGCGGCGATGTCGCCGCCGAGATCGCCGGTCAGCTTGAAGTCCGACAGCGCGGCGGCGGCGGGCGAAGCGCCCTTCACCGGCGCGGGCCGCGTCATGGTGCTGCACGAGGCGGTGACGAACACCAAGGCGCAAAGCAAAGGGGAGGCGATTTTTGTTTTCATAATTCAATCCAATTTTTAGCAGTTTCAACAACCCTCAGTTGTCAGTCCCGGGTCAAAGGTTTGTATAAAAATTGTGAGGTGGCGCAAAATGCCGTATCGCAGATCTTCAATCTGCCGTATCGCCGAATTGCGCTCGGCGGAGCTTCCGTTAGTTCTAATCGCTTTCGCCAATAGTCAGCACCGCGGATTGGAAATCCGCGATACGGCAGAGTGCAACTCTGCGCTACCGCTTGCCCGCGATGCGGGCCTTGGCCTATTCTAGGCACATGTTCCCTGCCGGGCGGAATCCACAAATTGAGCACGTCAACTTTGAGTTGCGCGCCACGGGCGTAAAGCCGGAAGCCGCAAACCCTCTGCGCTCCGGCATCCACACGCGCGGCTACCTGCCCCATGTGAAGCGCGAGGGCGCGAGCTATTTCGTCACCTTCCGGCTGGCCGATTCGCTGCCCAAGGAAGTCCTGCTCAAATATCAGGCGCAGCGGGCTGGGCAGCTCCACCGCTTTCAGGCGCAAACAGACGCGGCCAAGAAATCCGGCGCCAAGCTCACAAATGCTGAATCGTTGGACGAAATTGAGCGGGATTATTTTCGCAAGCTGGAATCGTATCTGGACAAAAGCGCGGGTGAATGCTGGCTTCAACGGCCAGACATTGCCGGACTGGTTGCGGATGCCCTGCGGTTCTTTGCCGATGAACGTTACCGGCTGGATGCGTGGGTGGTGATGTCGAATCACGTTCACGCCGTGCTCTGGCCGATGCCAAACCACAGCTTGAGCGGGATTGTTCAAAGCTGGAAGCGATTTACAGCGCGCGAAGCCAACAAACGGCTGAACCGCACTGGCGAAACTTTCTGGCAGCCGGAGCCGTTCGACCATTGGATTCGGAATGAAGCAGAACATACGCGGTGCTGTCGTTATGTGGTGAACAATCCGGTGAAAGCGGGTCTGTGCGCCGCGCCGGAAGACTGGCAATGGAGCAGCGCCTGGCGCGCGCCGAAGTAGCGCAGATTTTCAATCTGCCGTATCGCCGAATTGCATTCGGCAGAACGTTCGCCATTCCGAAGAGCTTTCGCCAACCGCCGGCGCCGCAGATTGCAAATCTGCGATACGGCAGAATTCAATTCTGCGCTACTTCTTAAGGCTGCTTTCATCAACGCTGACATTTGGACTTTCATGGCTGGTTCATTTCCCCGACAGGCTCTTCGCCTGGCGGATCATCCATTCCATTTTTTTCGGGCGCTGGTCGGCGCCGTAAATTTCCGGCACGCCGCTCAAATCCTTCAGCAGTTCATCCGGCGAAACCTCCTGCGCGAACGGGCTTGCCGCGAGCCATTCGGAAAACGCGCCCGCCGTCGCCGCGAGGCGCATCGCGGCGCTGGATTGTTCCAGCGAAGGCGCGTTGCCGTCGCAAGGCACTTCCCACGAATGTTCTTGAACCTCCATCGTGCCGGGAATTTTGTAGCGCACATAAACCGTCGCCACCGGGCCGATGCCGTCCGGCTTGGTTTCGACCGTGTAAAGCGCATTGCCCGCCTCCTGCGCGGCGATTTCGGCGGCGAGCACTGAGTTGTCGCGGAACTGTTCCTTGGTGAGCTGATGTTTTGCGTAGCCGATCTGCCGCCAGGAAGTCACGCGCTGCGGATTGAACTCCACCTGCACCTTCACGTCCTGCGCGGCCACCTGCAATGCGCCGGCAAGCTTCGCGGCAAATTCCGTTCCCGCTTCTTCCGGCGTGTTGATGAAGGCGTAACGCCCGTCGCCATTGCCCGAAAGTTCCGCGAGCATGTCGTCGTTAAAATCTTCCCAGCCGATGCCGAAGCAGTCGAGCGCGATGCCCTGCTTGCGCTGCGCCTCGACTTTTTGCTTGAGCGCCGCCGCGTCCACGTTGCCAAGATTAGCCGCGCCGTCGGTGAGCAGCACCACGCGGTTGATGCCGTTGGCGAGGTAATGCCGCCGCGCCGTTTCGTAGGCGAGCCGCATGGCTTCTTCGAGATTCGTGCCGCCTTCCGGCGTGATGCCGCCGACTTGCGGCAGCGTTTCACCGGCCTTGTCGCCGGCCACGCCGTCCGCCCACAAACGTGCCGCGCGCGCGAAGGTGACGACGCTCACGGTGTCCTGCGGATGCAATTGCGTCGCCAGCACGCGCATCGCCTCACGTGTGATGGCCACGCGGTCGGCGCGCTCCATCGAGCCGGAAGTGTCGAGCAGCAAAACCAGGTTCAACGGCCGGTTCGCCGCGCGGCCCGCCGCCGCCGTCTTGATAGAAAACCGCAACAGGTCGCGGTTCTGCGCGAATGGATACCGCGCGCGTTCCGACGCGAACGCCACCGGCTGGCCCGCCGCCGCTTCCGGGTCGCGATAATCAAACGCGTTGATGAATTCCTCGCTGCGGATGGACGATGCCTCCGGCAGCCGGCCATTTTCCAAACTCGCCGCCGCTAGCTTGAACGAGACGTCGCTGACATTGAGCGAGAAGGTCGAAAACGCATTTTCGCGCGTCAAAATCTCCGGCTGCGGAATGGGCGGAGGCGATGAAGGTTTTGGAACGACGCGGTCTTCTTCAGTTTGAATCTGATTCGTCGTCAAAAGATAATTCAGACCATGCACGTCATCCTTGGTGAGACCGGAGTAAAATTTGTCGCCGCTGATCGCGTTTGTGCCTGAAGCAGTAGTCAGTGTGCTACCATTCATCACAACGGCATAGCCTGGCTTTGCCGACGGTGCAACGACAGGTGGCGGAGCTGAATTAAGGAGTTCCTTTTCGATAAGGATTTGCCGGGGCGGTGTTCTGGCAAGTTTAGCCTTGAGCGCGATGTCGTCTTCGCCATTGTTCAAACCATCTGTGATCGTCTGGTCGCTGTTGAGTTGTGAGACTGGAATTGCGATGTCCGCCAATCGCTGCTGGAACTTGTTTTGCGCCATCTCTTTTGCTTGCTCATGCGGGCCGACGGACCAATCGCCACTGGATTTCCAACCGTCACTGGCGTTGTCATTGAATGACAGCTTGTCGATTACGATTCCACCCGGAAAAGTATTTTTACCGTTTAACACCAGCGCGCCGCCGCCGTTTTTGGTCAGTTCCTTCGCGGCTTCCACCGATTTTCTAGACGTGTAGCTGTCGTCAAATAAACCTCCAGTGAGTCTTTGATCAGTTGCGCCGGGTGGAGCGGGAGACATTGTCGGAGCATTCGCAGTGCCGTCGCGCGTGGCAAACAGATTGCCCACCACCGGCATATCGCCCGAAACCGGCACTGCGAGCGAAGGTGAACTACCGCCGGTTGCGCCGACATTTCCATTTCTAGAATTGCCCAGATCGAAGTAGAAGCCCGGTGTCGGCGCTTTTTTATTCGCGTCACTTCCGGGTTCCATTTTTCTGTTTCGATAAAATGCTGCCTGGTCGCCAGGCTGGTTTTGGGCAACGATCGCCTCGCCATCGGAATCAAAACTATCGCTCGCAGAAAATCGGTCGCCATTTTCAATCACTCCGCCCGCCGCCAGCGCGACGGTTGGCGTTGCTGGTACTTGTGGTTTCGCCGGTGCCGGCAGGTTAGCCTCCTCAAACGCGCTGGTGCCCGCCGCAGCGGTCGAATATGGGATAGCTGAAATCGCGTAAGATGAACCGGCCGCCATTTCATTTTGCGCAACCTCTGGTGTCGTGTCCGCTTTGGGCAGCACAATTTCTATCGCCTTCCCTCCTTGTAAATCTAGTCCGAACTGATTTCGGGCGACAACTGGTGGTGAAACCGTCGTCGTCGGAGCCGCCGCTTGTTCCGGCGAAAGCGAAGCGTCCATTGACATTGGCGTAGCAGGTGAACTGGCTGACACGCCCGGACTAGAGGGTTTATCCGCAGCCTCCGCCATTCTCTTCGCGCTCAAAAGCGTCACCGACTGCGCCTTCCGTTTCGCTGTTGCCAGCGACGGCAACAACATCGCTGCCAGCACTGCAATAACTGCCACCAGCGCCAGCGCGGTGACGAGTCTGGAACCGAACCAAGATTGTTCGCGCGGGATGGGCGGCAGCGCGGCCACCGCCCGGGGTGTCTGGAAATGCGCGAGCAGCTTTTGCCGGCGCTCCTCGGAAAATTTCAGCGGGGCGCTTTTCGCCGCCTCCGCCACCGGGTTGGCGGCGACTTCGCGCACCAGGCCGATGCTGAGTTCAAGCTGGTCGCGCAACTTCGCCAGCTTCGGATCCTGGGCGATGGTCCAGCGCAGCAGCCGGGCCTCGTCGTCCGGCAGTTCGCCGAGCAGCAGCGCGGTCAGCCTCGCCTCGATTTCCTCGCGTGATGGTTGGTCCGGGTTCATGACGTGGCGCAGATTTGCAATCTGCTGTATCGCCGAATTACATTCGGCAGGGCTTCCGGTGTTTCAAAACGGCTGGGGATTATTTCTGCGCCGCAGATTGCAAATCTGCGATACGGCAGATTGCAAATCTGCGCTACGACGTGTCGGTGTCGGCCTCTGGTTTTTGGCCGTGTATTTTGAAGTTCGCAAGTCTTCATGGCACGACTCCCGTTTTCGCCAGTTCGGCGGCGATGGTTTTCAGCGCGTGATGCAAAATGTAGCCGACGTTGCTGACGGAAATTCCCGTGCGTGCGCTGATGTCGCGGTAGGAAAGTTCGTCGTTGAATTTCAGCCGGATCAGTTCGCGGCTGCGGTCGTCGAGCGCTTCCAGACTGATGCGCACCAGCCCGATGCCTTCAAGCCGGATGATTTGTTCGTCCGGCAGCAGCGCGGGATCGGCGGTGTCGGCCGCCGGGGCATTTTCATTTTCGGCAGAGGAGGATTGGTCAAAGGAAACGGTTTTGCGCGCCCGGCGCCGCTGATTGAGCGCGAGGTTGTGAACGGTGCGGTAAAGCCACGGGCGCGGCTTTTCGACTTGTTCAAACTGGGCGTGTAGTTTCATGAATGCTTCCTGCACGACGTCCTCCGCCAGCGCGAATTCGCCCGTATAGCGCAGGGCATAGCCCAAGAGTGGCGACTCCAGAGCTGTGAACAGCTCCTCGATTGTTTCCCACCCGGGCGGCTCCGCACTGGTTGTGTCTGGTCGCATCACGGCCATGCTTGGCGAGTCTCCGTCGTCGGTCCGGGATCGGTTTTTCCAATCCCCAAGGACATCGTATTCAGAGGTAAAGACACGCGAGCGGACGGTTTATTAGGAGAAATCGGAAAGCACAAGGGGAAACGTTGTTCCTGATGCCGCTGGGAGGCCGCGTGACACGGTTCTGAACTAACGGCGATCTGCCGATTCCAAATCGGCGAGCCGGCAGATTAGGGCGTGTTTTCAAAATGACATTGCCTCGCAAAACTGCGGTTTCATTAGCACTGGGCTTTAGCTTGGTGTGGGTTGGCCACGCAGAGCGCAGCCGTTTTAACGGCTTTTTTGCCGGGGCCAAAGCCGCTGAAGCGGCTGGAACGGCCAGCCGACGAGAATTCACCGGGCTGAAGCCCGGTGCTAATTAAAGTAGAATCCGGCACAATGATTTTGAAAACACGCCCTAGTAATCAGTGCCACCTTTGTTCGGTTTGCTTCGCTGAAACCTTTTTGGACTTTGCACGTCTGGTAGGGCATGAAATTCCCCCGGTGGACTGACAATAGATTAAAAAATGGTTTTCATCCACCGATAAATCCGAGAAGCTAGACTGACAATCAAATATGAAATGTTTTCACCTGCGGGCACACTTGTTGACGTTGCTGGTCGTCGCGCCGCTGCTGCCCGGATCGCTTCGCGCGGAGGTTAAGCTGGCCAGTCCGTTTACCAGTCATATGGTTTTGCAGCGCGAGGCGAAAGTGCCGGTGTGGGGCACCGCCGCCGCTGGCGAGACGGTCACGGTGGAATTTGCCGGGCAGAAAAAATCCGTCGCGGCCGATGCCGGCGGCAACTGGCGCGTGGACTTGGAGCCGCTGGCAACGTCGGCGGAAAGCCGGATGTTCACGGTCACCGGTTCGCAAACCCCGTCGCCGGTCCAACTGGACGACGTGGTGGTTGGTGAAGTGTGGCTTGCCTCCGGCCAGTCGAACATGGATTTTTCGATGTCCGACAAGGCGTTGGGTTCCGATGGTAAGGCGAAGTATTTTGCCGGCGTCACGAATGCGGAGGCGGAGATTGCCGCCGCGAATTATCCTCTCCTTCGGATGTTCATCGGCGACGCGGCCAAGACCTACAAACCGCAAATCCGCGTCGGTGGCGAATGGAAAGTCTGCACGCCGGAAAATGCGCCGGCCTTTTGCGCGGTGGGATATTTTTTCGCCCGCGACCTGCAGCGGGAAATCAAGGTGCCGGTGGGGATCGTGGCGGAGGCGTTTGGGGCGAGCACGGCGGAGGCGTGGATCCGCCGCGAGGCGCTGGCCGCCGACCCGCAGTTGAAGCCGATGCTGGACCGGTTTGACGCGGCGGTGGAAAATTTCCGCACCAACCGGCCGGTGGTGGTGGCCGCGCCGCGTTCCGAGGACGTAAACGCCCCGGCCATCGTCGCCACCAACGTGGCGGATGACGCCGGCAAAACCAACGTCGTGGCGGGCAAACGTCGCCGTGGCGGCGGCGGGCGCGGCGATCCCGCGCAGGATCAGCACAATGCGACGGTGTTGTTCAACGGCATGATTAATCCGGTGATCCCGTTCGCGATCCGCGGTGCGCTCTGGTATCAGGGCGAATCCATCGTTGATGCAAACAAGGGTGGCATTGAGCTTTATCCACAGGTGCAGGCGACGCTCATCCGCGACTGGCGGCGGCTCTGGGGTGAAGGTGATTTTCCATTTTTTATCGTGCAGCTTCCCGGTCAGGAGGCGGCCAGCAACAGCCCCAAGGTGCGCGAGGCCCAGGCTACGGTACTGACTCTGCCTAACACTGGCATGGCCGTCACGATTGACATTGGTGAGGCGCATAAGGTGCATCCGAAGAACAAACAGGACGTTGGCGACCGTCTGGCGCGCATCGCGCTGGCGAAGGTTTATGGCCGCAAAATCGAATTCTCCGGCCCGGTGTATGATTCCATGAAAATCGAAGGCGACACCATCCGGCTGTCCTTCTCGCATTGCGGCGGCGGGCTAGTGGCGAATGACAACGGACCGCTGAAGTGGTTTGTCATCGCGGGGGCGGACATGAACTTTGTGCCGGCGACGGCGAAAATTGACGGGGACACCGTGGTGGTGAGCAGTCCTGACGTGGCGGCGCCGGTGGCGGTGCGCTATGCCTGGGTGAATTTTCCCGCCGGCTGCAATTTGTTCAACGGCGCCGGTTTGCCCGCCGCGCAGTTCCGCACGGATGCTAAGTAAAACCCAATCCAGCCAGCAAAATATTTTATGCCGCTAATTAAATCCCTGAAACTACTGTGGGCCGCGACCTTGGTTTTCGTCGGCGCGAATGAGCTTTTTGCCAGTGCCGCCGGCTACACGCCGCCGGTGTCGCCGCATATGATTTACAATTTTAATCCCGGCTGGAAGTTCATCCGGGCAGACGTGCCGGGTGCGGAGCAGGTGGCGTTCGACGACTCGCAGTGGACGGATGTTAGTGCGCCGCATACTTACAATGACGTGGATTCCTACACCGCCTTCATCAGCCACAGCGGCGGTGACCGGCGGGCATGGTCCGGCATCACCTGGTATCGCAAGCATTTCAAGCTGCCGGCTGGGGCGAATAAGGGGAAAGTGTTTCTCGAATTTGAAGGCTTGAAACAAGCGGGCCGCTTTTGGGTCAACGGCAAGCTCGTGGGCCGGTTTGAAAACGGCATCACGGCCTGCGGGTTGGATTTGACCGGTTTCGTGAATTTTGGCGATGCCGACAACGTCATCGCAGTGAAGGTGGACAACAGCAATGATTATTCCGAGGAGGCCACGGGGGCTGGTTTCGAGTGGATGGGACGCGCGTTCAATCCGAATTACGGCGGGCTGAACCACGACATCCGGTTGCACCTTACCGGCCGGATTTATCAAACGCTGCCGCTCTATGAAAATTTGAAGACGACGGGCATCTATGTCTATCCGTCGAACTTTTCCATCAAGGACAAAACCTGCGACGTGAACCTCGAGGCGCAGGTGAAAAATGAATCCGGCGACCAGCAGTCCATCACGCTCTCGGCCGTGGTCGTGGATGCGACGGGCAAGGTCTGCGCGCAATTTTTGAGCGACGCGCTGGATCTGGTGAATGGCGAGTCCGACACCTTCACTGCGAGTGGCAAGCTGGCGGACGCGAAATTCTGGAGCGATGAAAGTCCCAATCTTTATGATGTTTATTCCATTTTGACCGTAAATGACAAGGTGGTGGATGTGCAGAAAATCCGGACCGGTTTCCGCAAGGCGGAATTCAAGGGCGGCGTCGGCACCGGCGGCGTGTATTTGAACGACCGCTTTGTCTGGCTCAGCGGCTACGCCCAGCGCTCGTCGGACAGTTGGGCGGGTCTTGGCGAGGCGTATCCCGACTGGATGCACGATTACAACGCGCAGCTCGTCCGCAGCACGCACGCAAATTTCATCCGCTGGATGCACATCTCGCCGCAAGCGGTGGACGTGCGCGCGTGCGACAAGTCCGGCATAGTAATCGTCTGTCCGGCGGGCGATAAGGAAGGCGATGTACAAGGACGCCAATGGGATCAGCGCGTGGAAGTAATGCGCGATTCGATGATTTGTTTCCGCAACAACCCGAGCATTTTATTTTGGGAAGCCGGCAACACCGTCGTCAAACCGGATCAAATGCAGCAGATGGTTGACTTGCGCAAGCAGTGGGATCCGGACGGCGGCCGCGTCATGGGCACGCGCGGCAACGGCGATGATGCCGCCAATACGGCCCTGACGCCGGTTGCGGAGTATTATGGCGTGATGATCGGCCAGGATCTGCGCACGGACGCGCTGAGCAGCCCGACGCAAATGTTCCGCGCTTACAGTGCCGAACGCCGCGACCGCGCGCCGCTCATCGAGACGGAGGATTTCCGCGACGAGGCCGCGCGCCGTTTCTGGGACGATGATTCTCCGCCGTTCTTTGGTTTCAAGAAAGGTGAAAACGACACCTACCATTGGAACTCGGAATCATTTTGCATCGCCGCCGCAGGACGTTATAACGATTATTTCAGCAACATCATTTCCAACACAAACCCGGCCCGCTCCAAATGGTCTGGCTACACCTCCATCTACTGGTCGGATGAAAATGCCGACGGCCGGCAGGATAGTAGCGAGGTCTGCCGCGTCAGCGGCAAGGTGGATTCCGTGCGGCTGCCCAAGCAGGCTTATTACGTTTATCGCGTGATGCAGAATCCGGCGCCGGACCTTCACATCATCGGCCATTGGACTTATCCGCCGAACACGGTGAAGACGGTTTACGTCGCGGCGAACCACTGCGATTCCGTGGAGCTTTTTGTGAACGGCAGTTCCCAGGGCGTCGCGAAGTCGCCGCGGAACGGTTACATCTTTGCTTTCCCGAAAATTCAATTTGCGGCGGGCAAAATTTCCGCCGTGGCGAAGGCCAATGGCAAAATGGTGGCGCAGGACGAGATTGAAACCGCCGGCGAGCCGAAAGCCTTGAAGCTGACGCCCCACGTCTCCCCCGAGGGCCTGCAAGCCGACGGTTCGGACGTGGCATTCTTCGACGTGGAGGTGGTGGACGCACAAGGCCGCCGCTGTCCGACGGACGAAGCGCGCGTGGATTTCAAGATAGACGGCCCGGCGATCTGGCGCGGCGGCTATAATAGCGGCAAGCCCAATTCCGTGAACAATCTTTATCTCGACACCGAATGTGGCATTAACCGTGTCGCCCTCCGTTCAACGCTAACCGCCGGCGCCATCACGCTCACGGCCACGCGCACCGGGCTGGAACCGGCCACGGTGAAAATTGAATCCCAACCGGTGGCCATTGAGGCCGGTCTGGAGCGCTGAGACAAACCTCGTTTTAGCAGCCGCTTGCCCAACCAGAAAGGTGGGGATTCGTGAGCCGATTCTTTGAATTGGCTGGCGAACCAAATTGCCCGTGCTGGCCAAATAATAACACCAGCAGCCGGGCTTATTTCGTTAAGAATCGCAAATTACCAATGAAAACCAGGCCTTCCGGGTTTGGCACAGCCATTGCTAAACCTCTGTCGGTTGCGAGTTTTGTTGTGGTTTTGGGTGGGGAGCCGTGGCGGCCCCGGTAGCGTGTGGGGACACGTTCCCGGTGGCGGTTACGTCTGAAAAACAAGGAGGAACAAACACGCCGCACGCGCCCGCTGGTTTGCCTGCAGATTCAACCGCGCATGATAAGGAGGCGGTGGTTGACTGTGGCCGGATGGCTGGGCGCGTGCGCGTGGTTACAAAATCATGTCGCCGCTGCCTTACCTTAATCTTCTCGTCGTGACAGTCCGCGCCGCGTGGTTTAATTTTCGCGGATGGACAAAACGACACTGACCTTGGGCCATTCGCCCGATCCCGACGACGCGTTCATGTTTTACGCGCTGGCGAAGGAACTCATCCCGACACACGGCTTTCATTTCCGGCACATTTTGCAGGACATCCAGACGCTGAACGAGCGCGCCACGCGCGGCGAACTGGACATTACCGCCGTCAGCATTCACGCCTACGCCTACGTTTCCGACCAATACGCGCTGCTGCCCAGCGGCGCGAGCATGGGCGACGGCTATGGCCCGATGCTGGTGGCCAAAAACAAGTTTTCCCGCGAGGAGATTGCCCATCGGAAAATTGCCGTGCCGGGCACGATGACCAGCGCGTTTCTGGCGCTGCAACTTTGGCTGGGCAAACCGGCGGCGGAATTTAATTACGTCGTCGTGCCGTTCGACCAGATTTTTGCGGCGGTGAAAAATGGCGTGGCGGAAATCGGCCTCATTATTCACGAAGGCCAGCTCACCTACCAGAATGAGGGACTCGTCGTGTGCGAAGACCTGGGCGTTTGGTGGGGCCGGCAAAACGACGGCCTGCCGCTGCCGCTCGGCGGCAATGTTATCAACAAAAAATTTGATCCGGCCACGCGCCGGCGGATTTCCGACACGCTTACGGCCAGCATCCAGTTCAGCCTAGATCACCGGCCGGAGGCGGTGCAGCACGCGCTGCAATACGCCCGCGACATGGGCCGCGACTTGGCGGACAAGTTTGTCGGCATGTATGTCAACCATTGGACGCTCGATTACGGCGAGCAAGGCAGGGAATCCATCCGTCGCTTTCTGGGCCAGGCGTTTGAACGCGGTTTGATCCCACACCGGCAGGCATTGGAATTCGTCGTCTGACACGTTGGTTGGATATTGCGAATGAAGTCTTTCCGTCGCGCCAATCAGCTTGGTCTTCTGGCGTTCCTTGTGGTGACGGCCCCGGCATCGGCGGAAAATATTTTTGTGTTTTTCGGCACTTACACGAACGCGTTGAGCCGGGGTATTTACGTTTCAAGGCTGGATACCGACAGCGGAATACTTTCCGCGCCGGAACTCGCGGCGGCAACCGCCAGTCCGTGTTACTTGGCGGTTTCGCCGGATGAAAAATATCTTTACGCCGCAAATAGCGCGGGCTCGGCACCGGATCGGGGCAACGGCCTGGTCAGTGCCTTTGCGCTGGACAAAGGCTCCGGCCAGCTTGCCTTGCTCAACCAGGTGCCCGCCGGCGGTTTCGGCCCCTGCCATGTCAGCGTGAACGCCACCGGCAGGATTTTGCTCGTGGCGAACTACGACAACGGCGCCATCAAATCCCTAGCGATCCTGCCCGACGGCAGGCTTGGCTCTGGCGGCGCGCTAGTGTTGACCCAGGGCCACGGTGTCAATCTCAAGCGTCAGTCTGGGCCGCATGCGCATTGCGTGGCCGCTGATCCTTCCAATCGTTTCGTGCTGGAGTGCGACCTCGGCACCGACAAGGTGGTGATTTACCGGCTCAACCCCGACGATGACACGCTGACGGCGAATACCCCGGCTTTTGGCATGGTGCCGCCCGGTGCCGGCGCGCGCCATCTCGCGTTCAGCCGGGACGGAAAATTCGTCCACGTCATCAACGAGCTGGCCTGCACCATAACCACGTTTGCGTGGGATGAGAAATTGGGAAAACTCAACCCGGTGGAAACCGTTTCCGCGCTGCCGCCGGGCGTGGCGGTGTCGCCGGATTTTACGGCGGCGGAAATCTTGGTTCATCCGTCGGGCCAATTCATCTATGCCACCGTGCGCGGGCATGACAGCGTGAGCGTGTTTGCGGCGGACGAGCGCAGCGGACGGCTGAGGTTCGTGCAGAATGTTTCCGCCGGCGGGGAAGTGCCGCGCGGGATGGGCCTGGACCCCACCGGCCGCTGGCTCATTGTCGCCAACCAGAAGTCGGACAACGTGGTGGAATTTTCCATTGATGCGGCCACCGGAAAACTTTCCGCCACGGGCCGCCAATTGAAAATCGGCTCGCCGGTGGACGTGAAATGTGTGCGGTCGCCGGTTTCCAAATCCAAGCCGGCCAACGCGCCGCGCGTCAGTCACTTGCCGGCCACCGCGTAGCCGTCGCGCACAAACTCCCGGATGACGGCGATTTCCGCTTCGCCGTGGATGGTGTGTTCCTTGGGAAATTCCTGCCACGCCACGTGCAAGCCGGCGGCTTGCAGCCGCCGGACCTGCCGGTGCGTTTCAGCAAACGGCAGGAGCGGATCATATTGGCCGTGGGTGATGAGCAGGCGTTGCGACCTGGCAACCGGCGTGAGATTTTGGATCAATTTTTCCAGTTCAAAAACCCAGCCGCTCAACCCGACGATGCCGGCCAGTCGGTGCGGATAGTGCAAGCCCGTTTCCAGCGCCATGAGGCAGCCCTGGGAAAAACCGCAGAGGATGATGTGGTCGGCTGGGAAATTTTTCGCGCGCAAATCCTCGAGCAGCTCAAATAGCAATTGGCGGCTGCGATGGATGCCCGGGACGATGTCGCCGGGATAATCAAACCAGGAATAGCCGCCGTAATATTCGTCGGGCGCTTGGACGAGTAGATAATTCAGCCACGGCAAATCCAGCGCGCCGGGCAGCCAGCGCCAGCCGGCGGGCGAATCGCCGAGACCGTGCAGTACGACAAACAGCCGGCGCGAATCTTTCTGCGCGGCGGGGATGAATTCACAGGTGAACATCGGTCAATGGTTGGTCGCGGCGGCGCGATATCGGGCGGCGGCGGCGTCTGTCCAGTCCATGATTTCCTTCCGCTGCGCGTCGGTGAGCCGCGCGTCGGCATGGATGAGTGTGTATTTTTTCGGCGGCATTTCGCGGTAGTCGAGGACTTCGTTCATGCGATCAAGTTTTTTGGCCGCGGTGGCCGGTTCCTCCGGCCAGTCGGACAAATCCAGATGTTTGCGGCCTTCGGTGGTGTCCGAAACGACGAGCCACGAAACGGGCGCAACGTGGGCATACCACGGCCACCGGGTTTCATGCGAATGGCAGTCGTAGCACGCGGCGCGGAGGGCGACTGCGACGGTTGCCGGCGGTCCGGCGGCGGCGATGAAGTCGGTTTTCACCGGCGGGTTGGTGCGGGGCAGATTGGTCAGTTGCAGCGCGACGAAAATGACCAGCGCGGCCGGCAAAAACAATTTCCACTTTTTCACTTTGGATGCCTAGTTCAGCCGGTTGGACTGGTATTTGTTGCGCAGGACGTGGATCAGCGCCTTGACTGTCAGCTCAATGAAGAGAAACGGCTTGCCGATGAAGTCGTTGCCGCCAGCCATGGTGGAACTGGTGCGGTTGTCAAAATCGTTGAGGCTGGTGACGAAAACCACCGGCGTCTTTTTGTGCTGGGGCAGCATCCGCAGTTTAGCGCATAGCTCGAAGCCGTTCATGCCGGGCATGTCCACGTCGAGGAAAACCATGTCAAATTCGTTTTCAGACAGCATCTGCAAGGCCTGCTGCGGGTCTTCGACGTTGATGGATTTGAGCTTGGCTTTTTCCAGCGCGTAAACGATGGCGCGGCGGGAAATGGCCTCGTCGTCCACGACCAGAATTTTCGAGACGGGCAGCTCCTGCCGGTCGGGCAGCGTACCCTTTTCAAACAGGAAACCCAGGAAGTCCACCGCCGCCGCGATGGTGCGGATGGAGGAGGAATTAATGTTTTTGGGCTTCTCATAGACTTCCTTGAGCAGCGCCTCGACGGCGGAGGACATGTGGGAAATCTGCACGAGGCCGGCGATGCCGGCGTTGCCGTTCAGCGCGTGAACCTGGCGGTAAAGCTCATAGACCTGCTTCAGCCGGATCATTTCATTTTCCGCCTTGACCAGCGCCTGCACGCCGGCGCGCAGCGAGTAAAGCGTGGCCGGCAGGTTTTCGATGAAGGCCTTGCGCAGGTCAGCCTGGAATTCGGCGTCGTTTTCGGTGGCCAGCTTGGTGGCCTTGGTGGCGGCTTCGGTGGTGGCCGGCTGTTTTTGCGTCATCGCGCCGCTTTCGCCGATGGTGTGGCGCACAATTTCAATCACGTCCTTGGGCGTGCAACTGGACTTGGAAAGGCACTTGTTGGCCCCCGCGCGCCAGGCTTCCTGAATGAGATTCGTCAGGTAGGTGTTGGAGAAAATAATGATGGGAATTTTCGAAAATTCCTCCTCGCCGCGGATTTCCTTGATCACGTCCACGCCGGAAATGCCCGGCAGCATGAGGTCGAGGATGATGAGTTCCGGCTTGAATGTGCGCATGACCTTCAGGCCGGTTTCGCCGTCCGGCGCGACTTCGGTGGTGTAGCCGTCCACCGCCAGCTTGTTGCGATACACGTTGGCTACAATCTGGTCGTCTTCGATGATCAGAATTTTTTTCATGCTGCTTTGTTGATATTGTTGACCACGGGTGCCAGGTCCGGCTGGGCCTTCAGGAATTCTTGGATCCGGCCATATTCGGTCACGGCTTCTGCACAAATCTTTTCCGCGCCGGGCAGGGAACCGGAGGCGCCGAGTTTTTCCAGTTCGCGCAATTTGGGAACGAGGTGCGTCATGCCCAGCGTGGCGCTGGCACCGGCGCAACTGTGCGCCACGCGTCGCACGTCGTCGGCCTTGCCGTCGCGAATGGCCGCTTGGATCTGGTCAAACTGCTTGTGGGTCTGCTTGAGGAACATTTCCACCAGCTCGCGCAAACTGTCGGCGTTGCCGTCGGTTAGGTCGTTCATGCGATCCATGTCCACCGGCGGCTCGGTGCTCGTGCTGGCCGCTGGCGCGGTGGCTGGTTCCTTGGCTTCCGGCAGGATTTTTCCGCCCCAGCGTTCAATCATGTCGCGGACGTCTTTTGGTCGGACCGGTTTGGCGAGGTAGTCGTCCATGCCGGCGGCGATGCACTTTTCGCGGTCGCCCTGCATGGCGTGAGCCGTCATGGCCACGATGATGATGCGCGACTGATAATTGACATAGCCGCCGATCATCTGGCGCTTGCGCAGCAGTCGTGTCGCCTCCAGGCCGTCCATCTCCGGCATCATCACGTCCATGAAAATGAAATCAAATGGCTGGCGGTCGAGTTTGTCCAGCGCCTCGCGGCCGTTGCCGGCAATTTCCGGCTGGTAGCCCAGCTGCTGCAGGATCCGCACGGCCACCTTTTCGTTGATGGCGTTGTCGTCCACGACCAGAATTCGCAGCGGCAGCAGTTCCGCGAGCGAATGATCCGGCCGGGCCGGTGCGGGCGGCGGGGCGGCGTTGCGCGGGCTTAACAGCGCGCGTTCCAGCGCGGAACAGAGTTGCGCCGGTTTCACCGGCTTGTGCACGGCGTGGGCAAAGACCAGCCGGACTTCCTCCGAGCCGCGCTTTTTTTTGCCGAGCGGCGTGAGTAGCACCATCGGCAGCATCGCCGCCGAGGGCAGCTTCTGGATTTCCGCCGCCACGGTGAGGCCGTCCATTCCGCCCAGATGCAGATCCACCAGCGCCAAATCGAACTCCTCGTTTTTGCGGAGGAGTTCCATTGCCTGTGCGGAATTTTCCACCGCCTTCGGCTGCATGCCCCAGCGGCGGCATTGCTCGTAAAGCACGTTGCGGCTGGTGGCGTTGTCGTCCAGGATCAAAATTTTCAAGTCCGCCAGCTTGGCCAATCTTGTCGCGTGCGGCGGCGGCGGCGCGTCTGGCACGGCGGAAACATTGACTGTGAAATGAAACGTGGAACCTTCGCCGGGCACGCTTTCGGCCCACATCCGGCCGCCCATCAGTTCCACCAGCCGGCGGCTGATCGCCAGACCGAGGCCGGTGCCGCCGTATTTGCGGGCCGTGGACACGTCCGCCTGGGTGAATGCGCGGAACAGCCGCGCCAGCCGGTCCGGCTGGATGCCGATGCCGGTGTCGCGCACCTGAAAATGCAGCCGCAGCACCGTCGGATTTTCCGTTTCACCCGCCGGGCTGGCGAGCAGCGCCACCTTGATGAAAATTTCACCGCGCTCGGTGAATTTCACCGCGTTGCTGATGACATTGACCAGCACCTGCCGCATCCGCTGGGTGTCGCCGCCGATCAGTCCGGGAATCTGGTCGTCCGCCTCGTAGAGCAGGTCCACCTGCTTGTCCACCAGCCGCGGCGCCAGCAGGTCAAGCGATTCCTCGATGCAGGCCCGCAGGTCGAAGGGCCGCTGCTCCAGCTCCATTTTGCCCGCCTCGATTTTGGAAAAATCCAGGATGTCGTTGATGATGGTGAGCAGCGACTCGCTGCTGCTGAAAATGGTGTCGAGGTAATTGCGCTGCTCCGGTGCGAGCGAAGTTTCCATCAGCAGGCTGGTCATGGCGATGACGCCGTTCATTGGCGTGCGGATTTCGTGGCTCATCGCCGCGAGGAATTCCGACTTGGCCCGCGAGTTGGCCTCGGCGGCGCGCACGGCCTCGGTGAGCTCCTGCTGGCGGTGCAACAGTTCCGCCTGGCGCTGCTGGAGTTGCACCAGGGCGCGCAGCCGCGACCGCAACAGGCTATTTTCAAACGGCACCTGGATGAATTCATTCAGCCCCAGATCAAACGCGCGTACAATCGCCGTGTTTTCGCCGCTCGGTGCCAGCGCGGCGGTGAAGACCGGCGTGGACAACGGATGATGCTTGAGCTGGCGCAGCAGGTTGAGACTGTCCGTCTCCGCCGTTTTCAAGTCCAGCAGCACCAAGTCCGGCGGGTGCGTCTGGAGCGCCCGCAGCGCGTCCGCGTAATGGCCGGCAAAGCTGATGCTCGCGCCGTCCAGCCGGACGACCAGCGCCACGGCATCCGCCAGTTTGAGGTCGGTGCCCAGCAGCAGGGCCTGATATTTGTTTTGAATCATGTCGTCGCGCCGATGAAATTTTTGAACGCAGAGGATGTAACAGACTTTGCCGCCGCCAGCCAGCCGTTTTTTGCAATTTACCACGGAAAGAATCATTGCTGGCTTGAGCCGTCGGCGATAAACTGCCGCCATGCTTCAAGCCGTCACCGAGCCTCGCGTGGGAGCCGCCGATGCTGTCCGCGAAGCCCAACTCACCGCTTTCCGCTTCATGTTGCGGGCGCGGCTGCTGGATGACAAGTTCGCCGCGCTTTATCGCACCGGCAAAATCCACGGCGGCGTATTTCTCGGCCGCGGGCAGGAAGCCTTGAGCGCCGCCCTCGGCGTTTCGCTGAAAAAAACGGACGTGTTCGCCCCACTCATCCGCGACGCCGCCGGGCGCATGGCTTTTGGCGAACCCATCATTGACGCCGTCCGCACCTATCTCGGCTCGGCGCTCGGCCCGATGCGCGGGCGCGACGGCAACGTCCATCGCGGCCGGCCGCAGGACGGCTATCTGCCGATGATCAGCCATCTTGGCGCGATGATTTCCGTCGTGAACGGTGTCTTGTTCGCGCGGCGGCTCAAAAACATTGCCGGCACCGTCGGCGCGGCCTGCCTCGGCGACGGCGCAACGTCCACCGGCGCTTTTCATGAGGCGCTCAACCAGGCCGCCGTCGAAAAACTGCCGCTCGTCCTCGTGGTGGCCGACAATCAATACGCCTATTCCACGCCCACCGACCGGCAGTTCGCCTGCGAAAGTCTCGCGGACAAGGCCGTAGGTTATGGCGTTGCTGCACATTCCGTGGACGCCACGGATTTGACCGCGTGCCTGAAAATCGTCGGTGGCGCGGTGGCGCAGGCCCGCGCGGGCCACGGCCCGCAGCTCGTCGTGGCCAAATTGCTGCGGCTCTGCGGCCACGGCGAACATGACGATGCTAACTACATCGTCTCGGAATTGAAAAATTCCCCGCTCGGCCGCGACTGCTTGAAAGTCGCCGAGGAATTTCTGCTGCAAAATAAATTTACCGATGCCGCGCAGCTCACCGTCTGGCGCAGTGAGGCCATCCGAGAAATTGAAGAAGCCGTCGCCCAAGTCCAGCGCGAACCCGCACCCGATCCGTATGCGGAAAACTGGTCGGCGATTTCATCCGAACACCTGAACGAGACGCATTTAGAAAATGGGAACTGAATTCAAAACGCATGGTTTGGTTTTGGCCGCCGCTTTGCTGATGGTTGTGCGTGCAAATGCTTTAATTGTTTCTGGCACGGGCAGTCCGACTTATACCAATGGCTGGCCGGAAGGCGCGGCCACGGTCTCCAACCTAAAATCCTGCGTTGGCTATTGGGAAGGCCCACCGTTCGGCGGCGGCGAAACGCATGTTCAATTTCGCGGCGACACGGAACAATTCATGCAGGCGTTGACAAATTTTGCCGCCATCCGTGCGCCCGCGCTGGATTTGGTGATTCACGATGGCCCGATGCATGGCCAGTTTCTTGAGCTTGATAAGAAAAGCCGGCCAGACACCGACTCGCGCGTGGACTGGGAATTGGTCGTCTGGGTTTCAGACAGTTGGAACCAACGCTACAACAGCACGAATGAAACAAGTCAGCGTTTTTATGCAAACGATCCGAACTTGCACAAACCCGTTCCCGCGCCGCGACTGGACCTTTACATCGGCGGCGGCGGGGTGGAATTGAACAAGGTTAACATTCCCGGCAATCTGCACGTTCGCAACGAGACGCACTTAGAAAATGGCCACTGAAATCACCTACATTGACGCCATCCGCGAAGCACAGGCGCACGCCTTGCGTGACGATCCGCGCGTGTTCATTTACGGACAGGACATTGCGGCGTTCGGCGGCGCATTCAAGGCCACCAAGAATCTCGCAAAGGAATTTCCCGGCCGCGTGTTTGATTCGCCCATTAGCGAGGACGCAATGGTGGGTCTCGCCGTCGGCGCGGCAATTGAAGGCTTGCGGCCAATCATCGAAATGCAGTTTGCCGATTTTTCCACCGTCGGTTTCAATCAAATCGTCAACCAAGCGGCGACGCTTTTTTGGCGCACCGGCGTTCCTTGTCCGATCACCGTGCGACTGCCGTTCGGTGGCACTTCCGGCGGCGGGCCGTTTCACAGCCAGAGTTTGGAAACCATTTACGCGCATTATCCCGGCCTCATCGTGCTGACGCCCGCGACGGTCGAAGACGCTTATTCAATGCTGCTCGAAGCCGTGGCGATTGACGACCCGGTGATTTTCTGCGAGCACAAATTTCTTTACCGCCATCTCAAGGCCGAAAAATTGCCGAGCGAAGCGCTGCCCGTCGGCAAAGCCCGCATCGCCCGTGTCGGCCGCGACCTGACCATCGTCGCCTACAGCGCGATGGTGCAAGACGCATTGGAAGCCGCCAACGAACTGGTCGCTGAAGGCTGGGAAGTGGAGGTCGTGGATTTGCGTTCCGTGAAACCGCTCGACACCGACACCGTGATGGCCTCGGTCGCGCGCACGGGCAAATTGCTGTGCGTCGGTGAATCCTGGCCGTGGGGCGGCGTGACGGCGGAAGTCATCGCGCGCGTTGCCAGCGAAGGCTACGGCCTGCTCGACGCGCCGCCGCAGCGCCTCAACGCCAAGGACACGCCTGTGCCATATCATCCGAACCTGTGGGCCGCGCACCGCCCGACCGTCCGCGCCGTCGCCGCCGCCGCGCGAAAAATTTTACGGTCATGATTTTTAACCACCAAGACACCAAGGCACCAAGATTGGGAAACCATTTTGCGCCGGTATCGCCAGAGCTTGATCGCGTGGCAAAAGAAGTGGTGGATGCGGCGTTCAAAGTGCATTCGACGCTGGGGCCGGGTTTGTTGGAATCGGTTTATGAGACTTGCCTGGCGCATGATTTGAAGAAACGCGGGCTGGAAATTCAAACCCAACTTGCTTTCCCGATTGTCTATGACGACTTGTGCTTGGATTCTGGCTTGCGCATTGACCTGCTGGTTGAAAATCAACTGGTGGTTGAACTTAAAGCCGTCGAAACGATGCTGCCGCTTTTTGAGGCGCAGCTTTTGACGTATTTGAAGCTGACCAACAAGCGGCTCGGCTTGCTCATCAATTTCAACGTGCCTAAAATCAAAGACGGCATTCAACGAATCGTTTTATGAAACCTTGGTGCCTTGGTGTCTTGGTGGTTTAACTTTTTAATCGCATGCAAATTCCCATCATCATGCCGCAGCTCGGCGAATCCATCGCCGAGGCCAACATTGTCAACTTCCTCGTCAAACCCGGTGATGCCGTTGAGGCCGACCAGGATTTGATCGAGGTAGAGACGGACAAAGCTACGATGACGGTGGCTTCGCCCTGCAAAGGTAAAATTGAGAAATTCACCGTGCAGTTGAACGAAAGCTACGCGGTCGGCGCCACGCTTGGCCACATTGAAGCCACCAATGAAGAAGCCGCTCGGCTGGGACTGGATGTCACCGCCGAAAAAACTTCCGATACGCAGCACACGACAAAATCGGAAGCCAACGGTCGCGACCGTTCGCGCGTCCAGCCGACCATCCGTGGACTGCCGGTGCCGGCGAACGCCGCCGGAGCGAGCTATCTTTCCCCGCGGCTCAAGGCGCGCATGGACGAGCTTGGTCTGCACGCCGCCGACCTCGCGGGCATCGCCGGCAGCGGGGCGGCGGGGCGCGTGACCGTCGAGGATTTCGAGAAATTCATCGCGAATTTGGAGAAACAAAAAATCAGCCAGGCCTCGTCCATGCGCGTGGCCGTGGCCGATGCGATGCGCCGCAGTTGGACGCGTCCGCTCGCCACCGTCGGCCTGCCGGTTCAGCTCGACGCCGTTCTCACGCATCGCAAGGCGTCGAATCCCAAGCCCGGCCCCGCGCTTTACGCCTTGCGCGCACTGGCGCTGGCGCTCGCGGAAAATTCCGCCGTCGCCGGCCGGTTGGTGGGAACCAAGATTGTCCATCCGAGTTCCATTGACGTGGGCTTTGCCGTGGAAGCCGAGGATGGCGTGCTGGTTCCGGTCATTCGCGCCGCCGATAAAAAGCCGTTGAAAGAATTGGTTGTGCGTTATGACGAACTGGTGGAACTGGCGCGGCAAAGAAAATTGCCGTTGGACGCCACCGGCGGTTCCGTCGCCACCGTGACCAACTTCGGCACCTTCGGTTTGATCTGGGCCACGCCGATTCCGCTGCCGGAACAGACGCTGGTGCTCGGCCTCGGTGCCGGCCGTAAAATGCCGCATTGGGACGAGGCCAAAGGCCAGTTCGTCCCCGTGATGGAGGCATATCTTACCCTGAGCTTCGACCACCGCGTTCTCGACGGCGGCGCGGCGGGTCGCCTGTTGCAACGCATCGCCGAGCTGATGAAACAGCCGGCGAACCTTTGATTAAACTTCCTTACGCGGAAAAAGCGGCGCGGGTTCGCCAATCGTGTGACCGGCCGGCAAGCCGCCCCACGTCGCAGCGGCCAGCTTGTCCGGCGTGCCGGTCAAACCTAGTTGCGCGTAAATCTTTGCCGAGGTGCCGGGCAGAAACGGCCAGAGCAAAACCGCCAGCACGCGGCACGTCTCCGCCAGATTGTAGAGCACTTCATCCAGCCGGTGCGCCTGCGCCGGGTCTTTCGCCAGCTTGAACGGCGCGGTTTCATCCACAAACTTGTTCGCGCGGTTGACGAGTCCCCAAATGCTTTGCAGCGCGGCCTGGAGCTGGCTTTGCTTGAACAAGGCGCGCGTTTCATCCGCCGCCTTCGCCGCGTCCGCCGCGAGTTCGCTTGATTTCGCCGGCACAATGCCGTTGCGATAACGCTTGAGCATCGAGAGCGAGCGGTTCACCAGATTGCCGAGGCCATTCGCGAGTTCAGCCTGATAGCGCGAGCGGAAACCGGCATCCGTCCAGTTGCCATCGGGGCCGATGTCGAGTTCGCGCAGGACGTAAAAACGAAAGGCGTCCAAGCCCCATTCATTGATGACGGCAATCGGGTCAACGACGTTGCCGGTGCTCTTGCTGATTTTCGCGCCGTCCTTCTGCCACCAGCCGTGGACGAGAATTTGTTTCGGCAGCGGCAGGCCCATCGCCTTAAGCATGATCGGCCAATAGACCGCGTGAAATTTCACAATGTCCTTGCCGATGACCTGGATGTCCGCCGGCCAAAGTCCGAGCGGCGCGTGGGCGTCGGCGATGCTGGCGTAATTCACCAGCGCGTCAAACCAGACGTAGGTAACAAAATCCTTGTCGAAGGGCAGGGGGATGCCCCAGTTCAGCCGCGCCACCGGCCGCGAGATGCACAGGTCTTCCAGTTTGTTGTTTTTAAGAAAGCCGAGCACTTCGTTGCGGCGATAGGACGGCGCGATGAAATCCGGATTTGCCTCGATGGTGTCAATCAGCCATTGTTGCTGCGCGCCGAGCCTGAAATAATAATTATCCTCCTTCAGCTCGACCACTTCGCCGTAGCTCGCGTCAAATTTGCCGTCCGGCAGGCGGTCTTTTTCCGTGAGGAACGTCTCTTCTTTCGTCGAATAAAAACCGGTATAGCTGGCCTTGTAAAAATGGCCGGCGGCATGGAGTTTTGCCAGGGTCGCCTGGACGAATTCCTTGTGGCGCGGCTGCGTGGTGCGGACGAAATCGTCGTTGGTCAATTCCAGCTTCTTGGCAAACGTGAGCCAGTCTGCTGCGAGGGCGTCGCAGTATTCCTGCGGATTCTTGTTTTCCGCCTGCGCCGCCTGCTGGACTTTCTGGCCATGCTCGTCAAGACCGGTCAGAAAAAAAACTTTCTGGCCGAGACTGCGCCGCGCGCGGGCGATGACATCGGCAATGATTTTTTCGTAGGCATGGCCGAGATGCGGCTGGCCGTTGACGTAATCAATCGCCGTGGTGATGTAAAACCGTTTGCTCATTGTCGAATCGCCAGTGTGGCGGACAAACGCGGCGATGGCAATCTCGCTTGCAGCGGAAACGCCTCGTGTTATCATGCTTCCCGGCTGTCGCGGAAAACCAGCCATGAACAAATACCGCATGAATCCAGAACTTTCTCATTTCGCCGCGCGCTTGCTCCAGCTGATTGCCAATGGGCAATCGGCAATCGGCAACCGGCAATTTTCCGAGCTGGCGCTCGAACTTTTCGCGCTCCAGTTCAAGCACAACTCCGCCTATCGGAAAATCTGCACGGCACGGCAACTCACGCCGGAGACCATCGAACACTGGCTGCAAATTCCCGCCGTGCCAACGGCGGCGTTCAAGGAACTGGAATTGACCAGTCTTGCGCCGGAAGAACGCACCGTCGTGTTTCATTCCAGCGGCACGACGGCGCAAAATCCCAGCCGCCATTTTCACTCCGCCGAATCGCTGGCCGTTTATGAGTCGTCACTGTGGCCATGGTTCGAGCAAAAAGTTTGCGGGGCTCCGGGCACGGGGCGCGAGGCGCAAGGCCTGCTGGTTCTGACGCCGCCGCCGGCGCAGGTGCCGCATTCTTCACTCGCCCACATGTTTGAAACCGTGCGGCAAAAATTCAGCGCGCCGCCAACCGCCTTCGTCGGCCAACTCACTACGGATGGCTCATGGACGCTGGATTTCAACGCGGCACTAGCCGCGCTTTCACCCCGCGCCCCGCGCCCCACGCCCCACGCCTTGATTTTATTAGGCACCGCCTTTTCCTTTGTGCATCTGGTGGATTATCTGGCGGAGCAAAACCTGCGGATCGAGCTGCCGCCCGGTTCGCGCGTGATGGAAACCGGCGGTTACAAAAACCGGTCCCGCGTTTTGCCGAAAGCCGAATTGCACGCGCTCATCACCGATCGGCTCGGTGTGCCGGGCGAAAACATCATCTGCGAATACGGCATGAGCGAACTCAGTTCACAGGCGTATGAAACCGAGGCGCGGGGCGCGGGGCGCGAGGCTTTGGGCGGCACCCCGCGCCCCGCGCCTGATGCCGCGCGCCTTTTCCATTTTACACCCTGGGCGCGTGTGCAAATTATTTCGCCGGAAACCGGTCGCGAAGTTGCCGAGGGCGAAACCGGAATCATTCGCATTGTTGATCTGGCGAATGTTTTTTCCGTAATGGCAATCCAGACCGAAGATTTGGGCATCCGGCGCGGCGACGGCTTTGAACTGATCGGCCGCGCGCAACTCGCCGAGCCGCGCGGCTGCTCGCTGATGGCTCATTCCGAATTCCGCATTGCGCACTCCTCACTCGCATGAACCTGCCCAACTTTTTTTTCGCCGATTTACCCCCGGAAGCGACGCTGTCGCCGCCGATGATCGCGGCGGCGTGCGACACGCTGAAGCGCAACCGCGAAAAATACCTACTGCCGCGCCAGACGGAAGACCTCGTAAATATTCTCTGCGAAGTGGCGGCGGAATGGCGGCAGCCGGAAAACCAGTTCCGCCGGCTGGCACTGGAACGTGGCCCGGCCGAAACGGGATTTTCCAAACCAGTTTTGGAGAAAGGTCTGGACGATTTCTTCCGCCAGTTCACCTCGGAGAATTTCCAAGCGTTGCTGGAACAGGATTTGGGCGGCGCCGTCGCCTTGACCGACACCGAAATCCCCGCGCCCCGCGCCCCGCGCCTCGCACCTGCCTTCTGGCTTGGCCCGACCTTTCTCGTCCACATCGCCGCCGGCAATCTGCCGAATCCCACGCTAATGAGCCTCACGCTCGGCCTGCTCACGCGCTCGGCGCAGTTTGTGAAATGCGCGAGCGGCGCGTCGTATTTGCCACGGCTGTTTGCACACTCAATTTATCAGGCCGATCCGAAGTTGGGCGCGTGCCTGGAAATCGCCGAATGGCGCGGCGGCAACCGTGACTTGGAAAACGCGCTGTTCGCCCACGCCGATTGCCTGACCGCCACCGGCAATGACGAGACGCTCGCCGCCATCCGCGCGCAGTTGCCGCCGAAGGTGCGCTTTCTCGGCTACGGCCAGCGCGTGAGTTTCGGTTTCGTGACGCGCGAGGTTTTGCGCGCGGATACGATTGCGGAAGTGGTTTCGCGGGCGGCGGACGATGTGATTGCGTGGGATCAAAACGGGTGCCTGTCGCCGCATTGTTTTTACGTTGAAGAGCGCGGCGCGGTGGAGTCGGATAATTTTGCCGCGCTACTCGCCGTCGAACTCGAAAAGCGTGAACCCCTCGAGCCGCGCGGAACAATTTTAGTGGAAGAATCCGCCGCCATCGCATCGCGCCGGGCGATTTACGAAACCATCGCCACCCATCGCGCGGATGCAAAAATCTGGTCGAGCCAGAATTCAACCGCCTGGACCGTGGTGTTTGAGCATGAAGTGAACTTCCACTTCTCGCCGCTGAACCGTTTCATCTACGTCAAGCCCGTGCCCGACGTGGCGACGGTAATGCAGGGCGTGGATGAAATTCACGGCAAGGTTTCGACAGTGGGCATCGCCGCGCCGCCGGAAAAAATGCGCGAGCTGGCGCGGCAATTTGCGCGCTGGGGCGCGACGCGGATTTGTCCGCTCGGCCAAATGCAAAACCCGCCGCTGACCTGGCGGCATGACGGCCGCCCGGCGCTCGGCGATCTGGTGACCTGGACGGATGTTGAACAATAAAGCAGCCACAGATGGGCACAGATGAAACACAGATTTCTACTAGAAGTTTTTTATCTGTGAAAATCTGTGTGCATCTGTGGCTAAAGAAAATATGAAAATGGAATTACGAAAAACATTTCAGTTTGAGGCGGCGCATTTGCTGCCGCATTTGCCGAAGGCGCACAAGTGCCGGCGGCTGCACGGCCATAGTTTCAGCGTGGAAATTGTCGTCGCCGGCGAGTGCGATCCGAAGCTGGGCTGGCTGATGGATTACGCGGACATTTCCGCCGCGTTCAAACCGATCTGGGAAAAGCTCGATCATTATTACCTGAACGAAATTCCCGGCCTGGAGAATCCCACGAGCGAAGTCGTCGCGGTCTGGATTTGGAAAAAGCTCAAGCCAAAGCTGCCGCTGCTCACGGAAGTCGTCGTGGCCGAGACCTGCACGGCACGGGCAGTTTATCGCGGCGAATGAATTACGCTTTGGCGGCGTGCATCTCGCCGTGGACTTTCGCCACGCCTTTGACGAGCGTTTCCCAATCCGCTTCGTTCGTCTCCCAGCCGGCGCTGAAGCGCACGGCGCGCACCGCGTGCATGGATTTGTAGCCCATGGCGGAAAGGACGTGCGACGGCTCTTCCTTGCCGGTGGTGCAGGCGGAACCGGTGCTGACGGCGAAGCCAGCCTTGTCGAGGCGCACGACCCATTGATGCTTGCGGTCGCCTTCGGGCATGAGCGCGGAAACGGTGTTCCACAAGCGCGGCACATTTGCGCCGATGATGCTGGTGCCGGGCAGCGCGCGGAGCAGTTCGCGCTCAAAATTATCGCGCCAAACCCCGCGTAATAAATGTTGGCTGTGCGAAATCTGTTTCTCGCGCACTTCCAGCGCGGCCAGCATCGCGGCAATGATCGCGACGTTTTCGGTTCCGGCGCGGCGACCACCCTCCTGCTTGCCGCCATGGAGCAACGGCGTGATGGCCTTGCGATGCGGAATTTTTAGAAAGCCCACGCCGCGCGGCCCGCCGAATTTGTGCGCCGCGCCGCTGACAAAATCACATTCGCCAAGTCCTTTCAGCGGCATCTTGCCGATGAACTGCACCGCGTCGGTGAAAAACGGCACGTCGTAGGCGCGGCAAATGGCGTGGATTTCGCGCCACGGCTGGATGACGCCAGTCTCGTTGTTTGCCGCCATCACGCCGACTAGGCCGGGCCGGTTGTCGGCCATTTCGGCGGTGAGCCAATCCACATCCACCACGCCGTCGCGCGTGACAGGAATCAATTTCGCGCGCTTGCCAAAATAATGTTTCGCCGAATCGTGGACGCACGGATGTTCGATGGCGGAAATCCAGACTTCATCCTGCGAGTCCAGCGTTTTGGAAAAATGGTGCGTGACCATGTTATTCGCCTCGGTGGCGCCGCTGGTCCAGATGAGGTCCTCCGGGTGGCAGCCGAGGAACGCCGCGAGCCGTTCGCGGGCGTCATCGAGCGCAATACCGGCTTTTGCACCAAACTGGTGCATGGACGACGGATTGCCCCCGATTTTCTCGGTGACATGGAGCCAGGCTTCGCGCGCCTCGCGCATCACGGGCGCGGTGGCGTTGTAATCGAAGTAGATCATCGGCCGGACAGGATACTTTTCACGGCGGCGCTGGCGAGTTTTTTATGGGCGGCGGTGAAGGCGAGTTGAGGCAACTGTGCCGGCGTTTTCCAAACGCCGCCGGTTTTGGTGGTACGAGTTCCACGAGTCCTTGTCTTGGTTATTGAGAAGGGACTCATGGAGCTCGCCCCTCCGAGAGAGGCGTGAAACGCCTCCAGCGTGATGCGGTAGCGCGTGATGGAATGTTTCACTGTGCACAACGGGAGGATTCGCGGCGGCGTGATGCCAAAGATGCTTACAAACAGTTTTCGAGTGTCCGGTTTTGTGCCGGTGATTTCAAGATTCGGAAATTCCCAGAGCTGCGCGTTCACCACGCCGGAGGGTCTTTGCTGAACCAGAAATTTGCCGTTCCACTGGATGGCGAACGCGATGAAATGCCGCGCCGTGGCCGCCTCGCGCTTGCCTAGATTTGGCAACTCAGTTGTGCGGTTCGCCTTGAATGCCACGCAGAACTTTTTCACCGGGCAAACCAGACACTGTGGACTCCGCGGCGTGCAGATCAGCGCGCCGAGTTCCATCAGCGACTGGTTGAGGTGCGAGCAGTTGGTGGGGCGAGCGTCCTCGCGAGCAGAAACAAAATGGCGGTCGTTTGTCAGCACCGGCTCGCGGGAACGCTCGCCCCACCGGACTGAATGCGCTTCGTTCACCAATTCCTCCGCCAGTTGCCAAAGCCGCTGGTTAGTCTTTTTATCCTTCGGATTTTCGGCGATGCCGAAGAGGCGAGTCAGCACGCGGATGACGTTGCCGTCCAGAATCGGCACCGGCTGGTTAAAGGCGATGCTGCATATCGCGCCGGCGGTATAGCGGCCGATGCCGGGGAGCGCGAGCACATCGTCAAAATTTTCAGGAAACCGGCAAATGGAATTTCCGCTTTCCGCTTGCTGCTTTCCGCTATTCACGATTTGCTGCGCGGCCTTCTGCAAATTGCGAACGCGCGTGTAATAGCCCAGCCCTTCCCAGAGTTTGTGGATTTTGGCCGAAGGCGCTTTGGCCGCGGCCTCAATTGTCGGCAATTCTTTCATCCAGCGGTTCCAAAAAGGAATCACCGTCTTCACCTGCGTCTGCTGCAGCATGATCTCGCTCACCCAGATCGCGTAAGGGTCGCGCGTGCGCCGCCACGGCAGGTCGCGGGCGTTCGCGGTGAACCAGTTTAGCAATGCCGCCGCCAGTTTTTGGGTGTCGGTGTTTGGGTTTGAGTTCAATAAATCACCAAAATATTTTTAGAATTTACGTGGCGATGGATCAAGATGGGTTGCCTGAACCCTCATTTTTCCGGCGTTAGCAGGATTTGTTTGATCGCCAGATTTTTCCAGCCGTCCGCCACGGGCGCGATGGACAATTGCTGCTCGCCGGCTTGGGTAATTGAAATCGTTCCGCATTTCTTGACCCGATAGTTTCCTCCGCTCCAGCCGCCGGTGTCGGCAGAAACAAAATCAATTTTTTGATCATTAAAATTGAAGTTCGCTGTGGAGCCAGCGCAATATTTGTCGCTGCAATACGTCACCCTGACTTCGTAGCGGCCAGGTTGGTTGGCCACGAACTTGCAGGCTGCGGTCTCGGTCGGATCGGTCCAATCGGTGATGTGTGCAATTTTTTCAAACCCGTCGAAACGCATTTTCGCCTTGGTGCCATTGATCGCTAGCGACCAGGCGGGAATCAGGATTTTACCGCTTTCGTATTGATGCGGGCGTTTGTCGGCTTTCAATTCATCGCGAAGTTTCACCGCGATTAAGGTGTCGTCGCTGTCGGGTTTCACGGGCGTCAACTCGAGGTGCAAATCGTTTTCAACTGCCGAAAACTTAAGGTCTTCGCCGGTGGCGAGATATTTCACGCTTTCCACATCGGCGGAAAATCCCTGGATTTCTAAGCTTTTCACGGATTGATCAAACAGGTGCAGGAATACGGTGTTACCCTTCGCGGTGACAGCACCCCACTCGAATTTGCGCGGCCAAAACGGGCTGGCGCTGCTGCCGTAAATCGCCGCGCCGTTTTTGCCAAGCCAGTCGCCGATTTGCATCAGTCGTTCCTCCATGATTGGCGGAATGCGCCCGTCGGCGGTTGGCCCGATGTCCAGCAGCAGATTGCCGCCGTTGCCGCAGACGGTGGACAGCAGGCGCACGAGTGTCTGGCGCGAATTGTAATCCCACGCATCTTCGTTGCGGTTGTAGCCGTAGCTATTGCCGATGCCGCGATCTTCCTGCCACGGATGCATTGGCGGATAATCGCCGCCCCCGTATTCGCTCGAAAGATAATCCCCATACTTGCCGCGCACCCAGCCCCAGCGGTCATTCACGACGACTTCGTCTTTCACCGGCGATTCGGTGTAAAGCCAGTTGGCCAGTTCGTCGGAATGCCAGTTCGTCCAGGAATGTTCCCACTCGCCATCGAGAAACATCACTGGCGGTTGGTAGCGGCTGACGACTTCCTTGAACTTGGGTGCCAGCCAGTCGCGGGCATATTTATCGAGGTCGCCGCTTTGATAAATCGGATTCCACCATTCGTAGAGCGAGTAATAAATGCCCATCTTCAAACCCCTGGCGTTGCCGGCGGTTTGCAGTTCGCCGAGCACGTCGCGATGGGGGCCGCGATCAAAGGCGTTCCAGTGGTCACCGAATTTGGAGACGGAATATTTCGTCGGATACATCGCAAAGCCGTCGTGGTAATTGGCGGCGGTGACGACATATTTCGCGCCGGCTTTTTGGATCAGCGAAGTCCATTCGTTCGCGTTGAATCCTTCGCCGGTGAGCAGCGGCACGAACTGGTCGTAGGTGAAATCTTTGCCCCACACCCGCTCGTGATTTTTTTGCGCCGGGCTGCCCCCATCCAGAATATTGTGGCCATACCATTCGGCGTATTGGCCTTTCGGTGCCCAGCCGGGGACGGAATAAACGCCCCAGACGATGAACACGCCGAACTTCGCTTCGTTGAACCACGCGGGCATTTTCCGCTGTTGATAAATTGTTTCAAAGGGCGACAAGTTGTTGGTCTGCATCCAGCCGGTGCTTTGCAGCAACAGTGTGGCGGCGAGGAATGAGTATATTTTCTTCATGCGATCAAATCGGTGTTTAATGCGTCGCCGCTGGCGGTCAGCCAAATTCCCCCGCGATCCGCCGGCTGGCCTCATAATTTATTTGCCCTAAAATTGGCACCCCGGCCATAGCGTTCTGAAATGATAATACTTCGGCAGGGATTGTCTGGTGGCAAGTATGAACTGCCAATCTCGGCGCTATTTCGAGGCCCAATTATCGGTTGATTTCGAGTTGATCTTTCAGCCGGATGTCAGCCGAGGAAGCCCCGACCATCACATCAAACGTGCCGGGTTCCACCACGAAGCCGTGGGTCTGCTCATCCCAAATCGCCAGCTTGTCCGCCGGCAGGGACAACGTCACGGTTTTAGTCTCGCCTGGATTCAGGCTGATGCGCTCGAAGCCGCGCAGTTCCTTGGCCGGAACTGGCACGCTGCTTTTCACCTGATGCACGTAGAGCTGCGCCACTTCATCGCCGGCGCGCAGGCCGGTATTTTTTATTTCAAAGCTGATAGTCACTTTGCCCTCAGTCTTTATCTTGTCTGCCGACAATTTCAAATGGTCATACTTGAAGGTCGTGTAGCTCAAGCCGTGCCCGAACGGAAACAGCGGCGCGCCGTTTAAGTACATATAGGTAAAACCTTTCGTGATGTCGTATTCACTGACCGGCGGCACTTGCGCCTCGCTCGCATAAACCGTGTGCGGCAGGCGACCGGCGGGATTCACGTCGCCGAACAATACATCGGCAATGGCATGACCACCTTCTTCGCCCGGCCACCAGGCTTGCAGCAGCGCGGGAACATTCGTGGCAATCCACGGAACCGTCAATGGTCCGGCGCTCATCTCCACGACAATGGTTTTAGGATTCGCGGCAAAAACGGCTTCCACCAGTTCCTCCTGCGAACCGGTCAGACCAAGCGTTTTGCGGTCGCGCGCCTCCTGTTCCACCGCCGCCGTCGTTCCCACGAACACAATGACGACATCCGCCTGCCGCGCCAGTGCCACCGCCTTTTGCAATTCAGTTTTTGGATTGGCGGCAATTTCCACCGATTCGGCCTTCCAGCGGCCCGTGGTGTCGCCGCCGACGAGACCGCCAATGGTGTAACTCACCTCGACGCCCGCGCCGACATGGTGCTCGATGCCTTGCAAGGCCGTCACGGTCTTGCCCGCTTTGCCATTGTAGTTATTCATCATAATCCGGTCGGCCACCGGGCCGATGACGGCAATGCTTTTCAGCTTGGACTGATCCAGCGGCAGGAGATTTCCCGAGTTTTTTAGCAAGACGATGGATTCCTGCGCCACTTTCAACGCCACGGCACGGTTCGCATCGCAGTTGACCATGCTCGGAGAAATTTTGCTGAATGGCACGGCGTCGAAAGGATCAAAGTCGCCAAGCCGGAACCGCACGCGCAACAAGCGCGTCAAGGCGTCATCCAGGCGCGCCGCGGTCAGCTTACCGTCGCGCACGGCAGCGGGAATATTGTCCTGAAATTCCTGATCAGAAAAATCGCAGCCTGCGTTCAACGATTGCGCCACGGCATCTTCATACGTCATCTGCTTTTGCTCGTGGCCTTCCACCATCGTGCGCACACCGCCTAGATCGGAGACCACCGCGCCCTGAAAGCCCCAGTCATTTTTCAAAACGTCGGTGAGCAGCCAATGGTTGATGTTATCGGGCGTGCCGTTGATCGCATTGTAGCTCGCCATCACCGACTGCGCCTGGCCTTCCACCACCGCGTCGCGCCAGTGTGGCAGCCAATACTCGTGCAGCATCCGCTCGGAAACCGTTGCGTTTAATTTCTGGCGGTCCGTTTCCACATTGTTGACCGCAAAATGTTTCAGCGTCGCGGCGATTTTCAGATAATGCGGATCGTCGCCCTGCAAACCTTCAACGTAGCTGACCGCCATACGCCCGGTGAGAAACGGATCTTCGCCCCAAGATTCGTGGTTGCGACCCCAGTAAGGATTCCGCTCGATGTTGATGACCGGCGCGCGGTAGATCAGACCTTTGTGCTGGCCGGGCAAGTTGGTGTTGAGGTGCCAGCCGTTGTAAATCGCGCGGGCTTCGTCCGACAGAACCGTGGCGACTTCATGCACCAGATTGGTGTCCCACGTCGCCGACATCGCCAGACAAATGGGAAAGAGCGTCGTTGGCTTGTCCCATTGGACGCCGTTGAGGCATTGATTCCATTGGTCGGAACGGATGTTAAACCGCGCCACCATCGGCCCGCGATGGTTCAACAGCGTGGCTTTTTCCTCCAGCGTTAGGCGCGAAATCAAATCGGCGACGCGCGCGTCCACCGGTTGATGGATGTCGAGATAAAGCGCCGGCGTGTTTGTATCCGCCGCCAATGCGCGGCTGGCGGTCAGCGCGGCGACGGCCGCCAGCAGGATGAATTTTCTCATGTCGGGAAGTTTGGTGGATGCGCCGTCTAATAACCCTTTTGGCGCTTGAAAAAAGTGGCGGCGGCGTAATAGGGCCGGGTCAGCCCCTCCAGCCGCGCCATTTCCTCCGGCGGCAGCGGTTTGAAGTTTGTGGCGATGCGGACATTTTCCTCCAGTTCGGCAATGGTCTTGATGCCGATGATGAGGGTGCTGACCGGCAGGGTGAGGACATAGCTCATCGCCTGATCCATCGTGGTGACACCGCCGGGCTGGAAGATGTGGCCCAGCGCGGGAACTTTCATGGCGATGATGCCCAGCTTTTTTTCCACGGCGGTCGGCAGCAGGTTTTCGGAAAAGGGAAACTCGTGATTGACGCGGGGCAGGTTTTTTTCCGCCGCATTTAGCGCCATGAGGATGGTGTCGAACGGAAATCTTTCAATCGCCTGTTTTAGCACAAATGGATCGCGATGGCCGGTAATGCCGATGAAGCGCGTGATTTTTTCATCGCGCGCCTTCTGAAATGCCTTGAGCGCGCCGTTGTCCGCGAAAATCTTGTCTGCGTCCTGCTGGGTGCGGACATTGTGCATCTGCCAGCAATCTAGATGGTCCGTCTTGAGCCGCTTGAGCGATTCATCCAGCTCGCGCATCGCGCCGTCATAGGTGCGGTCGGCGGATTTGGTGGCGAGATAGACGTCCTTCCGCCGGCCCTGGAGGGCTTCCCCGTAATATTGCTCGCTGCTGCCGTGTCCGTAATAATGGGCGGTGTCGCAGTAATTGACGCCGAGATCAATGGCGCGGTTGATGATGGCCACGGCCTCGTCGGTATGGCCGGGCAACTCCAGCATCCCTTGGCCACCGAGGCTGAACTGGCAGACCATCCGGCCGGTCTGGCCGAGCGGACGCATTGGCATTTTGGCCGGCGCGGCGGTCTTTGGTTCTTCGGATGTCGCCGCCAACATTTGTAGGGGGTGCAGCGTCGCGGCGACGCCGGCGGCGGTCGCTCCAGTGACCGCGGTGTGGATGAATTTTCGGCGGGTGATTTTGGGTTTTGAATTCATAATCCGGGAGGTTGGGTGAAACGGTCAGGTTGAAATATCGCCTTGCGTCCAGTTGCCATCAATGAGCCGCCACATTATACCGTTGAGATTTTTATTTTGCAGCGCCGCCGGCAGCCGCTGCGGCCGCACGTTGTCAAAACACTGAAGCATTGCAAACCGCCGCAACGACGCGGGAATGCCGACGGCAGTGAAACCCGGATGCCCCGTCGCCGGAAACGGCCCGCCGTGGTTCATCGCCGCCGTTACCGCCACGCCCGTTGGCATTTTGTCGTTGAGCAGCCGTCCGACCCGCGCCCGCAACAGCGGCGCTAATTTTGCGTATAGGGCGTCCTCGCGGCCGGTCGTGTCCGAGTAGATGCCGCCGGTGAGATTGCCTTCGATCTGCCTGAGGATTTGTTCAACTTCATCTGCGTCGCGCGCGACGACGACCAGCGACGCATTGCCAAATGCCTCCGTCTGCAATTTTTCCGGCGCGGACAAAAAATTTTCGCCGCTCACGCGCAGCAGCGTGTTCGCAAATTTATTTCCGGCCAGCAGCGAGCCGCCCGTTACCAGTTCCGCGCCCGCTGCCTGCAACGTTTTCACGCTTGTGGCAAGATTGTGCGCCACGCCTGACGAAAGCAAAGTTCCCGGCGCCAAGCTTTCCAGTTTTGCCTTCACCGCCGCGATGAATTCTTCCGCCGGATTGCCGGCAAATAAAATCGTCAGCCCCGGACTGGTGCAAAACTGTCCGTTGGCCATCAGGCAACTGCCGGTGAACTCCTCCGCGATTTTTGCGCCGCGTTCCGCCAGCGCGCCCGGTAAAATCACCACCGGGTTCAAACTGGAGAGTTCCGCGTAAAACGGTTTACCGGCCGCATCCGCCGCCGCCTTGAGCTTCAAGCCCGCCGCCCGGCTGCCCGTGAAACCGATCGCGCCGAGTCGTTTGTCCGCGGCCATGATCAAACCGTTTTTCGGCGCGAGATTGTAGATCAGCTGCACGGTTGCCGCGGGCAAACCGGTTTCGCGCACGGCTGCAAACGCTTCTTCCGCGAGCAGCCGCGACGTATTGGGATGGCTCGGATGCGCCTTGGCGATGACTGGATTTCCCGCCGCTATCGCCGCCGCAAAATCGCCGCCGGCAATGCCGTTGTAGGCGAACGGAAAATTGTTCGGCCCCAAAATTAAAACCGGTCCGATGGCCGCGAGCGTGGAACGGATATTTAATTTCGTGTCAATGGTCGGCAATGCCCATGAGCCTTCCCGCGCGGCGGCGGCGGCCTGGCGTAATTGATTGGTCGTGCGCGGCAGTTCCACGTCGGCCAGGCGCGGCGCTTTCGGCAGCGCGGTTTCGGCGTGCGCGACCTCCACGATTTCGGTTTTGCGAGCTTCGATGCGTTCGGCCAAGCGCGTCAGAAATGTCGCAATGGTTTCTGCCGGCGCTGCCCGCAAAACGTGGGCCGCAGCCGCAGCGGCGTTCAGCGCGTCCTCGCCGTCGGCCCAAAGGCTGGTGGGAAATTCCTCCGGCAATTTTTCACCGGTCGCGGGATTTTCCGCGTGAAATGTTCCGCCGGCTTTGGCGGCGCGCCATTCGCCGGCAATTAAAATCGGATGTGTGGGCATAATGATTGGAAACCGGAATTATTTTTTTCGTAAAGGTTCAATCACGGCGGCCATGTCCTGGTCGGCGTGACCGGCGGCGATGGCGCGTTGAAATTCCTCCAGCGCTGCCGTGGCGGTGATCAATTCGACGGAAAGTTTACTGCCTTCTTGAATCGCATAGCCCAGATCCTTCGCCATCAGCTTCAGTAGAAAATTTGGCGTGAAGTCCGGCGTGGTCATGCGGACGGAAATCGCCTTGAGCAGCGGACTGCCCGGGGCGCCGTTGGCCAAAACTTCCAGCGCCCGCGCGCGCTCTAAACCGCTGCGCTCGATCATCGCCAGCGCCTCGGCCAGCGCCGCGACCTGCACGCCGCAGACGAAATTATTGATGAGTTTAAGCAGCGACCCGCTGCCCGCCGGGCCAAGGTGGACGATGGATTTGCTCATCGCCGCTAGCACCGGCCGCGCTTTTTCCAGCGCGGCGGAATCGCCGCCGACCAGGAAATTGAGCTCGCCGGCCGCCGCTTGGATTTTGCTGCCCGTTACGGGCGCATCCAGAAACCCGCAATTTATTTGCGCGGTGGCGGCGGCGAGTTCGCGCACCCAATTCACCGTCACCGTGCTGCACTCGATGCAAATGGCTCCCGGCTTGGCCGCCGCGAGCGCGCCCTTGGCCTGTCCGGCTCGGACTTCGCCGAACCACAATGAGCGTGAAGCGTTGTCATCTGCGACCATGCTGATGATCACCTCGGCGTTTGCCGCGGCTTCGCGCGCGGAAGCCGCCACGTGCGCGCCTTCCGCTGCGAACGGTTTTGCTTTTTCCGCGTCGCGATTGAAAACCGTCAGTGGAAAGCCATCCGCCAGCAGCCGCCGCGCCATGCCGGAGCCCATGATTCCCAATCCAAGAAATGCGATGTGTGGTTTGCTCATAAACATTAAGCCATGGATTTTACTGCGATCAAAGTAGCGTCGCCGCGCGCGTCGCGCAACGGATTGCGCAAGGCGCGGCCAAAACCGGCGAAGGTAATTTCCATCACGTCGCCATCCATCAGCGCCACGCCGTCGCCAAAGCTCAACGCGCACGCGCCAAAATAATGAACGTGCACATCGCCGGGCCGGCGGTGCGTTTCGAATTTGAAATGGTGCTGCTCGATGTTGCGCAGGCTGTGGCTCATCTCGTTTTCGCCGGTGGTAATGTCCTTCGACCAAAAGGTTTTTCCGGCGCGTTCAATTCTGGCTGTGCCGGGAACGGAATTGAATTCCGGATCAATCACGAGTTCCGGCCCGAGCGCACAGTTGCGGATTTTTGAGCCGGCGAGATTGAGATAATTGTTTTTCTCAAATAGGTGGTCAGAAAACTCATTGCCGATGCTCATCCCGATGCGGCATGGTTGGCTGGCGGCATCAATGAAATAAATGCCGGCAACCTCCGCTTCTTCACCGCCGTCGAGCGCGTAGGCCGGAACCGCCAGCGGTTCCCCGTGCGCCCGTAAAATGGTTCCGATGCCTTTGTAAAACCATTCGGGCGCGACGCCGGCTATTCCCGGTGCGGGTTTGCCGCCCGCGACGCCCAGCCGGAACATCTTCATGCTGTCGGTGAGTTCCGAATCCTTGGCTTCGTGCATCCGCTGGCGGTTGGCGGCGCTGCCAAGATGTGTCAGGCCGGTGCCGGACACCAGGCACCGCGCCGCTTCAATTGGATGATCAATCGGCGGCCGCAATCTCCAATCGGAGTTGCCGCGGTAAATGGCATCGTAATCCAGCTGCTCGCTGCCGGCTTTTTTTTGAACCAATTCAACGAGTGAAATATTTGCCTCCGCCGCGGCTCGCGCCAGTTCATAAATGGAGTTTATGCCGGTGAGCAAGCGCAATTGCGGTTCCTCCACGAGCGCGACGCTGCGGGTGGCGCCATTTTGGAGTTGGACGATTCGCGTCATTCAATCACCTCGAAGTTTTTCAGCTTCGCTTCATTGACCGTGAGGCCCAGCCCGGGCGTGTTTTCATCCAGGTCAATGTGGCCGTTCGTCGGCGTCGGCTCGCCGTTGAAGCAATACCAGAATAGTTCGTTGCCGACCTCGACCTCCACCGGCGGAAAATATTCGGCCATCGGCGAATTCAGGCTGGCCATGACGACGTGATAATTGTGCATCTGCCCGGCGTGCGGAATCACGGGAATTGCGTGCGCCTCGGCGAGCGCGGCGATCTTGCGCGCCTGCGAAATGCCGCCGACGCGGTTCGTATCAAACTGGATGTAATCCACGCAGTGCGACTCGATGAGTTCGCGGAAACCGTAGAGCGTGAATTCGTGTTCGCCGCCGGAAATCGGAATGCGCCCGCACTTTTTCAATTCCGCATAGCTGTGAATTTCGTCGGGCATAACCAGCTCTTCGAGCCAGCGCAGATTGTATTTTTCCAGCTGCGGAATCATGCGCTTGGCGTAGTCTAGATTCCAGCCCATGTAGGCGTCGGCCATGATGTCCACGCCCTCGCCGACGGTCTCGCGCACGGTGCGTACGAGCGCGAGATTTTTTTGCATGCCTTCCGGGCCGTCGGTCGGTCCCCAGCCGAAACGCATTTTCATCGCCGTGTAGCCTTCGTCCTGGTAGCGCTTTGACTCGCGCGCGAGTTCGTCGAGCGGCGTGCTGTAAAGCCGGCTCGCGTAAACGGGGATTTTCGGTTTCGTGCGCCCGCCGAGCAGGCGATAAACCGGCTGTTTCGCGGACTTGCCCAGAATATCCCACAATGCGATGTCCACCGCGCTGATCGCCACCATGCCGATGCCTTTGCGGCCAAAGGCCATCGTCTTGCGATACATGTGTTGCCACAAAAATTCGATATCCCACGGGTCCTGCCCGATGAGCAGCGGCTTGAGGTAAAGATCAATGACCTGCTTGGTCACGCGCGGCGAGAGCGCGGCGTTGCCGATGCCGACGAGGCCGTTGTCGGTCGCAATTTCCACGATGAGCCAGCTGTGAAACGTGAACGTGCCCATCGTGGATTTTGTCAGCATGGGCGCGACCGCATCCATCGGGTTCGTGCAAAAATGCGGCGGGAGCGGAACGGTTTTGCCGCGCCATTCGATGACGCGCGTGCGGATTTCTTTGATTTTCATTTTTGAATTATTGGCTGGTAGAAATTTTCAGCGGTTGAATTTTGGGGATGGCAACGCAGATCAAAACGAACGCGGTCAGGTGCATCGAGCCGGCCAGGACGAGCGCGGGCGTGTAGCTGTAACCGTGATCGCGCAGCCAGCCGACCACTTGGCCGAGCAGCACGCCGCCCATCGCGCCGCCGAAACCGACCATGCCGGCCAGCGTGCCGACGGCGCGTCGGGAAATCATGTCGGTCGGCAAAATCATGACGAGCGTGGACCAGGATTGTTGCCCGAAAAATGCGAGGCTGAAAATAAAAATCACCCAGCCGACGGAATGCAGTTGCGGCACGAACATCACCCACGGCATCAGCGCCGCGCTCGCGCCGAGCGCCAGCTTGCGGGACCAATTGACGGAAACGCCGCGCTTAAGCAGCCAGCTTGAACCGCCGCCGCCGGCTAGGCAGCCCACGCCGGAGGCCGCGTAAGGAATCCAGCCGATGCTGCCGGCGGTTTTGATATCGAGTTGAAACGTGTCGAACAAATACTTCGGCAGCCAGAACAGATAAAAATACCAAGCCCCGTCGCTCAAAAACTTTGCCCCAACCACCGCCCATGTTTCGCGGTGCTGCAGTAGCTGAGTAAGCGTGATTTTTATTTCGCTGGTTGTGTCAGAAATAAGCTTTGAATTTTCCGGCGTGAAATAACTGCGCCTCCACCAAATCGTCCACAGCAGTCCGAGCCCGCCGGTCAAAAAGAAAACCCAGCGCCACGGCGCGAGGCCGAGCCAGTAGGCGTTTGTTAAAACGACCGCGATGAGCGGCGGGGCCATGACCGCGCCCACGGCCGTTCCGGCATTGATGATCCCCATCGCCGTCGCGCGGTCATTGACTGGAAACCATTCTGCGACCGCGCGTGTGGCGGCCGGAAATCCGCCGCCTTCGCCCGCGCCGAGCAGCAGGCGGCTGGCCGCGAGCGCAATCACACCGCCGGCCAATCCGTGGCTCGCGCACGCGAGCGACCAGAAAATCATGATGCCCAAAAAGCCCCGTCGCGTTCCCAGTTTGTCCAATAGCAAACCGCCGCCGAGATACATCAGGCCGTAAGTGAAAAGAAATGCCGAATCCAAACCGGCCTTGATTTGATTGCTGAACGGGATGTCTGCTTGAATCGCTTTGATTGCCCACGGCAATGTTTGGCGGTCGAGATAACTGATGGCGATGGCGGCGCTGACGAGCAACGCGATGGACCAGCGCATCGTGGTGCGGTTATCTGTTGCCACCAGTGATGTGGTTTGCGAAATCATCACCGCTGCAAATCGCCGTTCTCGGCGGCGCCGGGTTCATCCAGCAACTGGATGGATGAAGCCGGGCCGAGGTCGGGTTTTTTCCATTCGCTCAACGCCCATACGACTTTCTTCGCCGGTGTCACTTCGAGCACTTGCACCGAGCCGGGCCACTTTTTGGTGTCCTTGAGATCCGCGGGACACCAGTTGCAGATCACCGTGTTGCCATTCGCGAGCCGGCTGGCTTCCTGAAAAATGAAGCATTTATATTCGGGAATATCCTTCTCGGAAAATTGCCAGACGATTTCGCCTTTTATATTTACTTCCAAAACCGTGGAATGATATGAAGTCATTAGCGTGTTGCCGTTTTTCAAGCGGGTTGCCGACCACGGCCCGCGCGTGGGATACGACCAGATTTCTTTTCCGTTGGCGTCATATTCCACAACTTTATTGTCCAGCAAATGCGCGGCGAGAAACGTGCCGTCTTTCGTCAGATGCACCCGGCGGAATTGTAAGTGCGGGCTTTTTTCAGGATGCGCCACCGGCAGCGTCAGTTCCTTTTCGGTTTTGCCGGTGACGATGTTGATCAGCATTAATTTCGCCGGATTGCCGTTTTGCGTGACGAGTACGCGATCAAGGCCAATCGGCTGGATGGAATGAATCTCCGTGCCTGTCGGCGCGTCCAGATTCCAGATGATTTTTTTGTCCGGCGTGATTTCGCTCGCGCCCACTTTGCGGCAGAAAACGATGTTGCCGTTGGCTAGCATCGTGGCGTCGCCCAGTTCCTGGAGCGTAACCTTGGCGCCATTGGTGTCATTAATCGGAATGGAATAGGTCCATGTCACCTTCCCGTCGCGGACGATGAAAATAGTTTGGTCCCGGTTGCCTCGGTGATCCCATTCGCCGGTGTAGAGAAACGGATGCTGTGTCAGCCCATTGCCGGGCAGCTCGGCGGGCGCATAAGCAAGCGTGTTGGTGCCCGCCACCGAATTGGTTTCGGCGCCCTGGCTGTTGGGCGCGGCGGCGGCGGCCAAGGCCAGTAACTTGAGCGTGCGGAATGTTTTCATGACTTGCATGGCGTGCGTTTTTTTCGTCCCGTGAATTGATTTTGGCTGACGATACTGATATATCAGATAAATTAGGTGTCAAGCCGTGAACCGAAAATCCAACCGTCGCGTCCGTCGGAAAAAATCCCTGGCGATTTTGGCCCCGCCCCGCTCCCGCCCTCATTCGCTGGCGGCGCGGGCGTATCTGGAAATTCGTAACCAGATTCTCAAGGGTGAATTACCGGTGGGCATCGCGCTTTCCCGCCGTAAATTGGCGGCGGCGCTTGACATCAGCGTGCCGCCGGTTAGCGAGGCGCTGCAACGGCTGGAGCGCGAGGGATTGGTGGAAAGCAAGCCGCGGGTTGGAACGCGCGTGCGCGTGCCGACCCGTCGGGATGTCGAGGACCGCAGCCTGTTGCGCGAAGCCTTGGAAACGCAGGCCGCCCGCCTGTTTGCCGCCCGCGCCAATGCTGCGGAAAAGCGGGAACTCCGCCAGATGGGTCGGCGGGTGGACCAGCTTTACGCCGCGTGTGAAAAATGCCAGGACGACCGGGAGTTTTTGTTTTCGGTCAACACCTATCACCTGAAGCTGCACCTGCACATCGCCGAATGCGCGCGTTGCCCGGCCTTGCGCGACGCCATTGAGAAAGAGCAGGTGCTGGTGTTTAACTGGCTTTATGATACCGCCGCGCAGCGGCGTTCCCTGGCCTCGAATTACCACGCGCGCCTGGCGGATGTCCTGGCCCGCTGCTCGCCCGCCCAAGCCGACGCGGCGATGCGACAGCACATCCGGCGCGGGTTGCAGGAGGTTTTGTCCGGGTTGCAGCGATTCGGGGTTGCCAAAACCGGCTGGCGTCATAAGCCGGTCACCGGTCATTCCGGCCGGAATCCCGGGAAGCGCAGCTGAACCGCAGGAAATTGCTGGCCTTTCGCTTTCATCGCAAATCTTCCCGCCTCCGTTATTGCCCGCCGCCCGCGTTCCGCTAAATTGTCTTGGTGAAATCCAAAGGCACAGTGTATCTCGTCGGCGCGGGGCCGGGCGACGCGGGCTTGCTCACGTTGCGCGGCGCGGATCTGCTCCGGCGCGCGGACGTCGTCATTTGCGACGTGCTGGTCAATCCGGAACTGCTCCGGCTGGCCCCGCCGTCCGCTGAAATCATCGCGCGTGGCAACCACAAGCGCGATGGCGGCCTCACGCAGGAGCAGCTCACCGAACTCATGCTTGCTCGCGCCCGCGAAGGCAAAACCGTCGTGCGCCTTAAGGGCGGCGATCCGTACATCTTCGGGCGCGGCGGCGAGGAAGCCGAGCTGCTCGCGTCGGAAAAAATTCCATTTGAGGTCGTGCCGGGCGTTTCGTCGGTGGTGGCGGCGGCGAATTACGCGGGCATTCCGCTCACGCACCGCGAGCATTGCTCCAGCTTCACTGTTTTCACTGGTCATAGCGATTCCGCGGATGCCCACACGGCGTTGCGCTACGAACAGATCGCCAAAATCCCCGGCACCAAGGTCGTGCTGATGGGGATGGACAATCTCGCGGACTGGACCAAATCGCTTATTGCCCACGGCCTAGCGGCGGAGACGCCGGTGGCGGTGGTGCATCGCGGTACGACGGGCCGGCAGAAATCCGTGGCCGGCACGCTGGCGACGATTGCCACGCTGGCGGCGAAGGAAAACCTATTGCCGCCCGCCATCACCATCGTCGGCGACGTGGTGAAGCTGCGCGAAAAATTAAACTGGTTCGAGCAAAAGCCTTTGTTCGGAAAACGCATTGTTGTCACGCGCCGTGTGGAACAGGCGGGCGGTTTTGCCCATCGGCTCGCGGAACTCGGCGCGGATGTTTTGGCGGTGCCGACCATCAAGCTCACGCAGCCGACCGAGCGCGACGCTATTATTGACTGCCTGCTGGAATTGAATTCCTACGACTGGTTCGTCTTCACCAGCGCCAACGGCGTGACGGCGTTTTTCGACATGTTTTTCAAGCGGTTTCAGGACCTGCGCGAAATCGGCGGCGCCCGCATCGCGGCGGTCGGACCGAAAACGGCGGCAAAATTGCGCGAACTGTATTTGCAGGTGGATTTGCAGCCGGAGGATTTCACCGCCGCCAAAGTCGCCGCTGCGTTCAAGAAATATCAGAACATTGACAACGTGAAAATCTGCCTGCTGCGCGCCGAGGTGGCCAGCCGGGAACTGCCGGAGGCGTTGCAGGACGAGGGTGCCATCGTGGACGACATCGCCATTTACAAGACCGTGGCCGAGACCGAGGACCGCACCGGCGCGGGCGCGCGGCTGCTGGCGGAAGGCGCGGACTGGGTCACGTTCACCAGCAGCTCGACGGTGGAACATTTCCACACGCGGTTTGATCTGCCGAAGCTGCTGAAACAATTTCCCCAGCTGAAGCTCGCCTCCATCGGCCCGGAAACGACCAAGGCCATTGCCGCGCTCGGCCTCAAGCCCGCGCTCGAACCGAAGGAACACACAACCGATGGTTTGATTGCGGCGCTTCTCAAAACGAAAACCTAGCCAGATTTGGCTATTCATCTCGCGGCGGTTTTTGTTTAGCTTTGGGCTGATCATGAACCGCCATTTTTCCTGGGTGCTGGCAATTTTGTTTTGCCTCGCATTAAAAACCGTTTCCGCCGCCGACACCGTGTCGCTCGCCGGCGAATGGCGCTTTGCGCTCGACCGCAGCGATGCCGGCACCAACGAAAACTGGTTCGCCAAAGATCTTGCGGATAAAATCCAGTTGCCCGGCATTCTTCAGGCGCAAGGCTATGGCGACGACATTCGCACCGACACGCCGTGGGTGCTGTCGCTGGGCGAGGCCTGGTGGAAAATTCAGCCGGCGAAGCTGCGCGAACATTTTTCGCAGCCGGGCCACGTGGAAGTGCCGTTCCTTTCGCAGCCGCCGAAGCATTATCTCGGCGCAGCGTGGTATCAGCGCGACCTTGATATTCCGACCAACTGGAGCGGCAAACATTTCACGCTCTTTTTGGAACGCGCGCACTGGCAAAGCAAAGTCTGGATTGATGACCAGGAATTTCCCGCCAACGACAGCCTCGTCGCACCGCATATCACCGACCTTGGTATACTCACGCCGGGCAAACATCGCTTGAGCATCCGCGTGGACAATCGCCTGCAACTGCCGGCGGCGGGACATCTGGTGGATTCGCACAGCCTTTCCGATGGCCTCGGCGCGGCGTGGAACGGTATCGTGGGGAAAATTGAATTGCGCGCGACGAGTCCGGTGTGGATTGACGATGTGCAGGTTTTTCCAGTTGTTTCAAACAGGACAGCTTTGATAAAAATCAAAATCGGAAATTTAACTGGAAAAGAAGGTTCTGGAACGCTGGATTTGGGTTTTACACCGGGATTCCCGCCCGGCTCAAAAGTGCGCTATCTCTTTGCGATACGTTCGGAAAAAATATCTTGGACGACCAATGAAGCGCCGTTTGAATTTACGCTACCTTTGGAAGACAAACAGATTCAAATTTGGGATGAATTCCAGCCAAATTTGTCAGAGCTGCATCTTGAACTCAAAAGCGATTCGATCAACGATTTCAAAGAGGTTTGTTTTGGCCTCCGCGAAATCACGCACAACGACAAGGACCTGCTCATTAACGGCCGTCCCGTCAACCTGCGGCTCACGCATGACGGCGGCGGTTTCCCGCTCACGGGTTATCCGGCGATGGATGTGGCCTCGTGGCGAAAAATCATCCAGACCTGCAAGGATTATGGCTTGAACGGAATGCGCTTCCATTCATGGTGCCCGCCGGAAGCCGCCTTTGCCGCCGCCGATGAAATGGGCTTTTACCTCCAGCCGGAGTGTGGCCTGTGGGGCGATTTCGGCAGCCCGCAGATGAAACAATGGTTGAATGACGAAACTGCGCGCCTGCTCGCCGCCTATGGAAATCATCCGTCGTTCATTCTGCTTTCGCCGAGCAACGAGCCGAAAAATTACTCACGCTTCACGCCGCAGTGGGCGGCTGACAACTATGCGCGGGACAACCGCCGGCTTTATTCCGCCGGCACCGGCTGGGCCGATCCGTCGCAGGTCAACGGCGGTGCGCAATACGCCTCGCTCGTCCGCTTTGGCAACGGCCAGTTGCGCAATTCCACCGGCTGGTTCGGCGGCGATTATCGCGATGCGCTCGACAACGTCCACATTCCGGTGCTTTCGCACGAAGTCGGCCAGTGGTGTGCGTACCCCGACTTCGACATCATCCAGAAATTTACCGGCTATTTGCTGCCCGGCAACTACGACATTTTCAAATACCTCGCGGCCCAAAACGGCGTGCTGGATCAAGACCATGCCTTCGCGTGGGCGTCGGGACGTTTCCAGCTTGAATGTTACAAGGAAGAGATCGAGGCGAACCTCCGCACGCCCGGCCTGTCCGGTTTTCAATTGCTCGACTTGCATGATTATCTCGGCCAGGGCACCGCGCTCATCGGTGTGCTGGATGCATTCTGGGAACCGAAGAGTTACGTGACCTCGGCGGAATATCGTCGCTTCGCCGGCCCCGTCGTTCCGCTGGCGCGATTAAATCAGCGCGTATTTACAACGGCAGATAAACTTGAATCTGAGGTTGAAATTTATCACTTCAGCGAAAAGCCAATCACTAATGCTGTGCCGCATTGGAAAATTATTGACGCTACTGGAAAGACGGTTGCCAGCGGCGAGTGGGCGGCGCGCGACATTCCCATCGGCAAAAATATTCCATTTGGAAACATTTCTGCAGATTTGTCCAAGTTGCCTGCGCCTGCTGCTTACAAATTAGTTGTTTGGGCGCACCCGAAGAATACATTTACGAACCCAACCTACATTTATGTTCCGAAATTAATTACCCTTTTCGAGAACGACTGGAATTTCTGGCTCTACCCGGCGCAAGTGGATGCTTCCACGCCAGCGGACGTTTTTGTGACGCATGATTGGAGCGAAGCCGCCGCGCGCCTGGCCACTGGCGGCAAAGTGCTTTTCCTGCCGGGTGCCGCCGATCTTGATCCCGCGAAATGTCCGCCGCTGCGCAACGTCCCGGTGTTTTGGAACATCCAGATGACGGTGCGAGCCGGTCAGAACGCAACGCCGAGATTCGACGCCATGCTCGGTCTGCTCTGCGACACGAATCATCCGGCGCTGGCGGAATTTCCCACCGAGGCGAACTGCGACTGGCAATGGACGCAAATCATCAACGGCGTTCGCTCAGTCAATCTCGCCAAAGCGCCGCGCTCGCTGCGCCCCATCGTGTCGGCGATTGACGATTGGAACCGCAACTGGCGGCTCGGCGTGATTTTCGAGGCCAACGTCGGCACCGGAAAATTATTGGTGTCGGCCATCAACTTGGAAAACGAACGCGGCGGTTCGGAATTGCAGCAATTGCGCCGTTCGTTGCTGGATTATATGGCGGGAGTCAAATTCAAGCCGGCCGCCACGCTCACGCCGGAGCAGGCCGGCGGCCTTTGGGTAAATGGCAGCGGTGCCTCCACGGCCACGGAGCCCGTCCGCAAGTTTGACCCGGACTTGAACGACGGCAGCATTCCGGCTCCGAACAAACCCTAATCGCCGGTGGTAGCGTCAGGCATCCTGCCTGACGTGGCGGGCGGCATCCCTGCCGCCCGGACATAACGTCCGCATTTATTGAGACTCGTATAAAGGGTGACACCGGTTGACAGGGTTTTATTAGCACCCCGCTTCAGCGGGGTGCTTTAAGCGGCGTGGCGGCAAGCCGTTTCAACGGCTTGTCGGACGAGGAAAAAACGTTGAAACGGTTGGTTGGTCAATCCGTCCACAACCAATCGGCTGGGAAGCCCGGCTCCACGGCCGCTCACGTTTCCGTGATGACCGTGTCGCTATGTTCGTAAGCCGGGGCGCAGCAGCAGAGCAGGCGCAAGGTTTCGGTGCCGGTGTTCCACAGCTTGTGTTTTTGGCCGGGCGGAATGGCGATGGCGTCGCCGGCCCGCACGTCGCGGGTTTCATTTTCGATCCGGATTTTGCCGGTGCCGTGCGTGAGGTAATAAATCTCCTCGGCGCGCGGGTGAAAATGTTCCTGCGTCGCGCCGCCCGCTGGCAGCCGCGCCTCGGCGAGACTTTGGTTGCGGATCGCGGAGTTGCGGTGCGCGAGCAATTCGCGGATTTCCGAGCCGTCTTTGGTGGTGAACGGTGCGACCTCGTTTAGATTTTTAACATCCATGATTTTAATCATCCTCATTCTCCTCCGCCTCGTCATCCTCAAATTTTGTGGCCGCGTTTGCGCCAGACGCGGCGGTGGCTTTTAATTCAAAAACTCTCCGGCTCCTTGAAAACTTTCGCCCAATCCGCCTGGCCCAGCGCCACGCCGGCCACGATCAAGCTCATCGCCGCGCAAAACGTCGGCGTCACCGGCTCGCGCAGTCCGAAGTGTGCCCAGGTCGTCGTTGTCAGCGGGATGAAATTGTTGAACAGCATCACCCGGCTGGTCTGCCAGTGCCGCAGCGCCGAGTTCCACAGCGCATACGGCACCACGCCGCCGAAGAGGATGCACAATCCCTGCACGCCCACGTGCGGCATATCCAGCACGAGTCCCGTCCGGGCCACTTCGATCAAGCCTGGCAGCAGCAGCCACACGCCGGACATCCACATGGCGTTCGCCGCGATTTCGAGGCCGTTGAGATCCTGCGCCAGCACGCGGCTTTGGTGGTTGTAATTCGCCCAAAGCAGACTGGCCAGCAGGCCGCAGCTTTCGCCCGCGAAATTGAAGCCGGTGGTTTTCAGCGCCGGCCAGAACAGCACCAGCACGCCCGCCACCGCCAGCAGCGCCGCGCCGTAGCGCCGCGCGCTGGACCAGTTTTTCCCCGGCCGGCCTTCCACCAGCAGCGCCCAGATCGGCGAGGCGCCGATGTAAAGCGCCACGTGCGATGCCGCCGTCAGCTTCAGCGCCCAGCAAAACGCGACGACATAAGCCGCCAGCCCCAGACCGCCGCGCCACCACAGTTGCCGCCGCCAAGCCGGCGTCAGCGGCTGGAACTCGCCCAGCCAGCGGGTAAACCGCAGCACCGCCAGCAGGATGAGGCCCGCAAACAGAAAGCGCGTCGCGCCCGTCCAGATCGGCGGCCAGGAGCCGACCAGCCATTTGGTGCCCACGTTGTTGCCGCCCCATAAAAAGACCACCAGCAGCAGGCCGCCGGCGATGGCGGGATTGTTTTGCTTTTCCGACACGCGGCGAAGTTAATTCAAACCGGAAAAGTTGCGAATGAAATTAAAGGCGAAATTTTGGATTTTCCCCGCCCAGCCGCCGGCCGCGAATGGATTGTTTTCCCCCGCACGCCTCCGGGTGAATCGAGACGTGATAAAAAGACCAAAACCGGCCGCGCGATTATTCGTTCAATCCCCAGCGTGAAATCCCGTGCGGTTCCTGCAGGATGTTTTCCAGAACCGAGCCCACCTGCGTTGCCCGCTGCCATATTTCCTCCCTCACCTGTTCCGGGTCTTGCGCCATCAATTCTGGCTGGCTGTCCTTGACCAGGAGATGCACCACGCTGTTTGCGCCGACGGTGTTGCTCACCGATTGTTGCATTGGGGTCATGTTGCACCCTTCACCAGCCGGTAGAAAAACGCAAGGGCTTATTTTCGGGATTATTCCTTTGACAAGTTTTTCTCCCTCTCCTCCCCAAAAGTTGTCCCAACTCGCGGCGCCCACGCCCGACCAGTGACCATGGTATTATTCGGACTCTTTTCATTTTCCGGTGCGCAATATCATTTTGGTTGTCGCTCTTTTCCCCGGGGCTGAAAGCCCCTCATGTGATAGCCCAGACTGAAGCGAGTCTGCGAGCGCAGGTCTGGGTAAAGCATCCCAACCATTCTCCCGACCTGTAAGGCCGGCACCCAATCACAAAACCATTCCGCATCGCAACCTTCCGGCCCTACCGGCCGGAGAAAATTATGGCATCGCATTTACCGGGGATGCGCGCAGCGCGCACCCGTCTGGCCACCCGCTGCGGCTTGCGACCATCCGCGCGCCGTAAAATATTTCGAAAAATCTTGTTCGGTTTTCCCTTCGGTGGCCATGTAATAGGTGAATGCTGACTGACGACATGACGCTGGTGCGGGAATTCGCCGCCACCCGGTCCGAGACCGCCTTTGCCCAGCTTGTCGCGCGTCACCTGCCGCTGGTGCATTCCGCCGCCCTGCGGCGCACCGGCGACGCGCATCTGGCCGAGGAAGTGGCGCAGGCCGTCTTCCTCATCCTTGCCCGCAAGGCCGGGACGCTGGGGCCGAAGACCGTCCTGACCGGCTGGCTTTACCGCACCACCAGCTACGCCGCCGCCGATGCCCTGAAGCAGCAACGCCGCCGCCAGCAGCGCGAACACCAAGCCTACATGGAAACCACTTTCAATGCCCCCGAGACCGACGCCGCCTGGCAGCAGATCGCCCCGGTGCTGGAGACCGCCATGGACGCCCTGAACGAGCGCGACCGCCAGGCTGTGCTGCTGCGCTACTTTGAGCAGCGCACGCTGGCCGAGGTGGGCGCGGCGCTGGGGATGAGCGAGGACGGCGCGCGCCTGCGCGTGAACCGCGCGCTGGACAAGCTCCACGCCAAGCTGGGCAAAGCCGGCGTGACGCTGGGGGCCGCGCTCGTTGCCAGCGCCGTGGCCACCCATTCCGTGCAGTCCGCGCCCGCAGCGCTGGTGGCCAAAGTTTCCGTGCTGGCTGCCAAAGGTGCGGCGACCACCCTCTCCATAACAACCCTCGTGAAAGGAACCTTAAACATTATGGCATGGACAAAAGCGCCGACGGTGGTGGTGGCCAGCTTGGGCGTGTTGCTCGTGGCGGGGACGACAACCGTGATTCTTGAACAAACAATCCAGCCGACTATTGAGGATTCATATTTCAAAACTGATTCCGATTCATTGCAGCACAAAGTTCCCCGGAATATTTCGATTATCCGGCCAACGCACTTTGCCAAAACCGACGGCGGTGGAGAATATTGGATTTTTTCCAATATCAACCGGGCGGTGGGCAGAAATTTGCAGTTTGAACAAATACTTGGTGGCGCCTATGACTTCTCTTTTTACACTAGCCGGTGGGTGCTTTCTGCAAATTTACCCCCGGGGAATTTTGATTTTCTGTTCACAAAACGTGTTGCAAAAGCGAGCGATGTAAAAGCAGAACTTCAAAACCAGATAAAGAAACAGTTTGGGCTGGTTGGCAGGAAAGAAATGCGCGAAACAGATGTGCTGTTGCTAAAGGTGAAATCAACAAACGCGCCGCAGCTCAAACCCAGCGCTGGCGGAGGCGAAGGGTGGGGCTGGGGTGATGGAAAACTTTCCTGTACCAATCTGCCGATTTCCAGACTGGCTCTCTATTTGGAAGGCAGGTTTAATAATCTTCCAGTGCTTGACCAGACGGGCCTGACAAACAATTTTGATTTTAATCTAGTATGGGATACGGGCAGTAAAAAACGCGGAAATTATCCGAACGTCGACGTATTGAAACAGGCGCTGCTCAACCAACTCGGTCTGGAACTTGTGCCCAGCCGTGAGTCAATCGAGATGCTGGTCGTTGAGCGGGTAAAATATTGAAAATATTTTTGCCGAATTTCTACGTTAGGCGGCAAGAAACGCTTTATGCAAATACCACCTCACCTCATTGCATTGGGAGCAGTCGCGTTATTCCTTGGCTGTGCTTCTCACGTCGCCAAAACCGAAGCCGTTTCGGCAGGAGATTTTGTTTTGCAGTTGCATCAGCAGGGGCGCCTTCCTGGCGATTACAAAGATGCTCACGGGAAGATTACCTGCTATTTGTTACTTTCGGACTTGCAAACGGTGACATATCCACTTTCACGGACATTTCGAGTCGTCGAGACAAGAGCCACCAATAATTACACGGTTGTTCGGCTTGCAAAGGATTCGTCTTGGCAGTTACAGCGAGCTTGGCAGACTGATTCCGCAGGCGGCGTTATTCAGGAGTAGCCAGTCAAGTGAACATGGTGTAACCCACGTTTAACTCGGAGAGCAGACACCTTATTCACTTTCATCACCAGCCATACTGTCTAGTGCAATGTAACATTGATATGGGCCACACCACTGATAGTATTGGTGCATGGCCACCAAACGCTTGATTCTTACTCCACCAGAACGCCGGGAACTTCAGCGCCGGGTGCGCT
>Ga0302275_10000171_pt1 | contig 72151 bp, 55 predicted proteins | sample III_Bog_N2_2_FD_200229 | JGI IMG/M metagenome (GOLD analysis project Ga0302275, IMG submission 200229) | Peat permafrost microbial communities from Stordalen Mire near Abisko, Sweden - III_Bog_N2_2 | ecosystem: Environmental > Terrestrial > Soil > Wetlands > Peat | place: Sweden: Abisko... | reverse complement strand
ATCGAAAAAACAGCGGCCACACCGCCAAAACGAGTTCTCAGAGCATCAAAATGCCTCGAATGCCGACGCGCTCACCGGGGCCGGGGAATTTTGCAAGAAGCTCAAAGCACTGAATTCAAGTTCACTGGCGAAGATCAATGCACGATTCCTATGGGTTGGGGACGGTCTCTTCGGACTCAGGGGAGCGGGCGCTCTCATGGCCGCCCTGGTCGATGGCTGTGACGGCGTAGCGGTAAGTGTGGCCGGGCTGGACCTTCGCGTCATGGAAGGCTGGGCCGATGTTCGGTTGTGCCGGTGAGATGCGCTGCCATTCGCCTTCGCCTTCGCGGCGGTAGACGGCGTAACCGGCCAGGTCGGCTTCAGGAATGGGCAGCCAGCTTAGATCGATGGACGGACCGGCGGTTGAATCCGCGGCAGTGGCTACGGCGGCCAAGCCGGATGGCACGGCAGGCGGAAAGACGTCGATGGCTTCGACGCGAACTGGGTCGGAGATCGGACCGCTCAATTCAACCGTCTGGCTATCGATGGCGATGCGGGCGACGCGCTGGATGCGGTACTCATATGTACGGCCAAAGCGGATGGTCTTGTCGATGGTGCGGCTGAGCTGTCCAGGGGAGTCGACGAGCAGGCTTTGCTCGTCGAGTTCCTTGGGCGGGGCGAAGATGCCTGGTTGCGCAGTGGATTTGGCGGCGGAGCCGGTGGCCGGTACATGCGTAAGGAGCGTGCGATGCAGGCGGATGACGAAAGTGGCCGACGGTTGGTCCCCGATTGCTACAGGAGTCCAGTGCAGCACAACGCCGTCTTTGCGGAGTTGTGCTGAGAGGCCGGTGACGGGTGCAGGCGCTTCTCCAGCCAGGAAATGCGCGCCATTCGAAGGCCCCGCGGAACGGCCGTGGGGGCTAAGCAATTCAACGAAGTAGGTGACGGGGCGAGGCGGGCCGGAAGACAACGTCTGAGGCAGGGTCTCAGTGAATGCAGCCGCGGTTCCAGCAGCAAACGACAAATTTCCCGGCACGGGCACGCAAGCGCCGGCGTCTTCCTTGCGGCAGACATGCACAGGGATATTGCCCTCGATCAGAAGCTTGTCTGTGTTCTTTTTGGGCATGATCCAGGCGAGGGAAACCTGGTTGCCGGTTCGGGACGCGGATAAATTCGTTACGGGGTCGGGGAGCTTGAGCGAGGGCGGCAGGGGCGCACCGGGCGTTCCGCACCCCGTGAGTACGATCCCGCCTGCCATTCCCGCCGCCAGCGCAACCCGCGCCGCGCTCCATCCGGATGTTTGCATTACTTTCATCGCGTCTTCAATTGCTCTATTCGAAGTCTAGAGCATTTTCGATTCACATGTTGCCTTTTGGAGATGGCGCAGGGTGGCGTTTTCTTAAGGATGAATATCAACTCAGCCCCGGCGAGGGCCATGTTGCGAGCGTAGACAGCGGTTGCCAGCCTGAAGACATTCCGCAGGGGATAAAGCCCGCACTCATTTGGTGGACTTTGCGGCGCGACTGAAGTCATGCCCTACAAAGAGGATTGAGTTGGATTTTAAATAGTTGGAACGCGGGGACGGCGCGGATTGTTCGAGTGAATTCAGCGAGTTAGCGTCCGCTTCGCGGACATAGCAAGTTAGCGAGTCAGCGGTGGCATTACCGGGCAAACGTTTCATCCCCCATGGGTCGGGGACACCGGTGGACGACTGTTACAAAGCTCTGCGATTCGCCGGTTCAAAACCATAATAGGTTGGGGCTACCTGAGTGAAGTGGATACCCAGTTTGGCTAATATTTCATTGTGACGCCCAAGAGAACTGAATTCACCCTGTTGTACTTTGGCGCATCGAAGCCGTTCGTGTAGGTTCCAGTCAAGGCAACATGCCCGGACCTGTCGGGAATCCAATTGACGATCAGCTTGGCGTATCCTTTCCAGCCATTCAAACGCTCAAGATAAAGGGAATTATCCTTCCTCTGCAGGACCGTGTTCTCCGTCGCGATCAGGTACCGCCCGAGGCCCGTTACCTCAGCACTGAACATGCCGAATTTGATCTTGCTCTTACCGTCGGTTATCTGGAGTAAGCCGTGCAGCCTCAGACCAGCCCGCGCTACACCATGGGATGGCAGCGTCATGGTTGCTGTTCCCTTGGTGGCCTTAACAGTGGAATCACTGGGATCCGCTCCGTCCTCCGTGAAGAGATGCAGGTCGTATGTGTAGCCGAATGGAGGCAAATCAATGTCGTCGATGCTGAGATTCGCACGTTCTTTGGGAGTGGTTTCCTCTAGCCTGGCAAGGAAGGCTTTTTGAAGCTTCCGGCCAACGGTGTCGTATGACCCGGGGAGGTTGACCCCGAAATCCAGTACGCCAAGGATACTGTCGCGATCGAACTCCTTGTCTGTTTCATTCGTGAAGCACGGGGCCAGGGAAAGTACCCACCAATCCTCGGCCTTGGCGCTTGAGGTCTTGGGAAGGAAACTGCGAATTCCCTGCACGCCAAGATCGACAGTATCCGAATAAGTGGCATTCGGAACGGTTCCCTGTCCAACGCTTGCGGTGAAAAGAGGGCTGATTTGAAACCCGTGGAGGAGCGAACCGATGGGTGGAGAAATCTTCCCGTCGAGCGCCCATGATGGCGATGCTCCAGTGCCGGCGAGATCTGAAAAGTTGATGTAGTAGCTTGCGGCATCCTTGCTGGCAGGAGCCTTCGGCGAACTCAGTCTCGATTTGGGATCGACCTTTGGGTCATCTCCAAGAATGCTCTTGATGCCCTTCAACGTCTTAATTGCTACGGGTTTGGTAATCAGCCTCCCGGTGATGACTTTGAGCAAGCCAATTGTGGTAAAGTCCGCTGGGTTCTGCCTTGTTTCGCAGGAGGGCTTGATCCGGGAAATCCCCTCTGTTGGGTTCGGATTCATAAGTTCCGGAAGGTTGCATGACCGTTGACTGCCCCCCGGCAGTGAGATGGCCACATGCGAAGTAAAGAACCATTCGAAATCCTTGGGGACATTGAAAGGCGCGATCGAAAAAGAAAACGTAGTGTCAATGTCCAAGGAGAAAGCTTTGACCGTTCGATCTCCCGCGAACGCCACGGTATATTGTGTGCTTCCTGCAAGGGACCCCTTTGTGAGGGTGAGATCGATCCAAGCTGCATTTTCCGCATCCTCGGCCAGCGAGGCGGACAATACTTGAGTGGGGTCCTTCTTGCTAGCGATTGTGGAAGTCCCGGAAACATTAGAAATTTGGTTGGGAAGGCATGGTGTAAGGAGTGCGAGCGAGGTTGGGGAAAGGATCTTGTAGTCAATCGGAGTGCAATCGGTTGGCTGGGCGAAGAGTGAAGCAGCGGCTATCGAGAGCAGGCCTATTGCAGCGAGTTTCGCGGGCAGTAAGAAAGCGGCGACTTTCATGCGAGAATCCTCAAGAGTGTGGTCTGTCAGTCTAGGTTCTTGTCCCAGAATCTCCAGCGTCTCTCAAGAGCTTACCGAACGGAGCCGAGGCGATCGTGTAAGCCTGTCTGAAGGCGAAAGCAATGCGCTTGATAGGCTGCCAGAAAATGGCTCCGCACGGCATTGGAGGGGGATTTGAGCCACCGAAGAGTTTAAGCAAGCAGGTACGAGACGGCGATCCCCAGGTCGTTGGTTGATTTGATTGTCCCCGACGGATTGCCCGGAGGGTCTCCAGGGGCAACCCCGGGGGTTGCGTAGATGTCGGTTATGTGAAGCTTGACGACGTCGGTGCCGGGGAACTCTGCCTGAAGGCGCTTAATGAGATCCAGGCAGCCGTTGGGATAGAAGACTGTTGGTTTGGTCCAAAGCGTCTCCAATGGCACTTCGGTGTCTGGCAGGGGCGTGGGAGCGGCCCACTGCTGCACGACTACGACCACGCGATCATAATTAGACATTTTGCCTCCGTGTAACATGTCGACAAAGTTGGCGAGAGACGAACTGCGGGGATTCTTCACTGCTCAATTTTGCCCTGCGGGCGCACCTGCAGGGTGACTCCGACAGCACCAGCTAGTCAGCATATGCGCGATACCGAATGGTTCATCCCAAATGCAATACCAACACAAAACTGCCAACCTCAGATCATCTCCCGCCGCTTAGCGCCGAATTGGGGGATGGGGCCGCATCGCACATGGCGCAACGGCAGCAGCAGGGACGAGGTCTCAACGCACAGCAATTTTCGACCATACCTCAATGAAGCCTTGAGCCCGGATGGGTGGCTCCGTAAATCAAAGACACTTCCGCATGGACACAGCGACGGCAACGCTCTGTTTGACCAGGACCAATGAAGCTGACGCTAACCAGTCTTCTTCTTGGTTTCGGGCTTGGTTGCGGGCTTTGCGGCGGGACTTGCGCCGGAACCACCGCCGGAACCACCGCCGCCGGTAGGCTCCGCGGGCTTCTGCGTAGCCGGCAAAGCAACGTCGCTGGCCGGCTGCACGCTCACTTTCAACGTGGCATAGGTGACGCCCGGCAAGGCACTCTGCGCCACTGTCAGGGGGTCGGCATTGTTGGGAATCGATTTCGGCACCAGATATCCGTTCAGCATCTTCAGGTTCTCCATCTGGTCGCCGATTGCCGTTGTCGAGCTTGCGGGAACAATCAGGTACTGCCCGGTCATGAGCTTCAGTGCGTCGGCGTGCATATTGCCTGAGTCCACGGCACTGTAGGATGCCACAACATCCTTGAGCGGGCTGTTGATGATGAAGCCCGCATTCTGCACCAGGGTGTTATAGAAACTGGTGAATGCCTTGATTGCCGGAACGCTGATGGCGGGTAGCGAAACCAGCGGGGCGGCAATGCCGGCGCCTTGCAAACCGTAGGAGATGATCTTGTGGATGAGCGAGTGTTTGTCAGGCAAGGTCAAATTCATCGCCAGCTTGCCCTCTGCCCCTGGAAGCAGTATCCGGTTGTTGCCGGACGTGCCTGTGGATCCATTCTCGTCCACAAAGTTGAGTTGATCCACTGTGGGCAGTTTGACTGCCAACTTATTGCCGAACACGGATGCGAGCGAAGCCCATGCAAGCGGCGCAATGTACTGCGCAAGGGGAGTGGTTTGCGTGGCATGAAGCTGCAACTGCGCCGACGTTGCGTCGCCAATCCTTTTGGAATCCGACTCACTGGGACGAAAGCCGCTGATGCTCATGCTCACTACCGCGGCGCCATCCATCTTGGGCAGTTCGTTGCGGTCAATCTTCTCGGCGTACCGCAGCCCGTTGGTGTCGTCATAGTGAAAGAAGCGGGGAAGCTTGGACTCTTCGATATGCGTTGGTAAGGGTTGAGCGGTGGGCTCCCCGCCTGGCCCGCGCGCAGAAGTCTCGTGAGGCTTGGTGGGATCCACGTCATCGAAAAAACCATTCCAGAACTGCTGATGCGGCCCCGGAGGCACATCGGCTGCTTCCTCGGCCGCGGCGAGCAGCTCTTTGGGCGAGATAATTTCTCCGAGCGCTCCGGAAAGAGCGGCGGCTGCCATGATGTTTGAGAAAAAGCTTCGACGATCCATTTTCTTCTCCTTATGGAATTCAATGGCTTTGCCGGTTTCCTTCTGCTCTGCGACTTTCCCGGGTAGCCGTGATTCTTGCGACGTTTCAGGCGATTCATATCGCGCTGAAGCTATGGCCGGCTGGGGACAACCACTTGCTGCACCTGCCATGAAGTGACGACGGACGAAGCCCCGCGGCTGCCGGCATCGTTGAGATCCACCATCAGTTGATCGAGGCCGGAACCGCGGCTCTTGCTTTCGATCACCCCATCGTAAGTCAACAAACTCAGGTTGTTTATCTTCTCCTTGGTTGCCAAGAGAAAGAGTGTGTCCGCTCCAAAAGGTTCCGTGACCGTCTCTGACACGATTGTGTAATTTGTGGGGAACGAGCCATCGGAGCTGAGTGGTGGACCTTGCGCAATTCCGTTTGTCTCATCGGTAGGAAAGACCTGATACGGATTCGCCGCGCAATCAAATCCAAACAGGTAAATGTACTTCGACGACACAGACCTTTTCGATAGCTGGTCGGCCGTTGTTACCAGCCGAACGTCGTATTGTTCCTGGGGATGCAGCGGATCCGTTGCCGATGCGTTGTTGCGAACAATGGCCAGGTGATAGGGCCAGTCGGTAACTCCCGAAACCATTGAGGGAATCTGCTGCCAGACTCGTAACTTGCCCAGGCGCAGGATTCTCCGCGCGATGACGGGAGCAATACTGTCTTCGGTGGCATTGGCGCTGCCGTCATGCAGCCACGCTGTCCTGACCGGGAATGACAGATCGTTCCGGCACACGACCTCAGGAGCATTACCGCCGTTCAGATCGGCTTCGGTAGGATCGTTTTCTTTACTGCGGACATAGTCATCCACTTTGTGCGCCGCTAAAACCCTCGGATCGAAAAGGGTGTACTCCGGCAATCCACCCGGCCGCAGGCGCATGGTCAGGAAATAATTCGCTTCGGCAGGATTTTCCGTGAATTGAAAAGCATTGCGCTTGAACGGCTCGGTGAGGCGAATGCGATCGACAACCGAAGGAGTAGGTCCCAGCAGCAGAAACGCAACTCCCTTTTCAGTTCTTCCTGGCTTGGATATACGGCCATCCTGTCCAAAAGCGACCCAACCTTTCGAGCCTTCCATCACCAGGTAATTGAGCGGCGCGGCGGTTGGATCGTCCGCCCATGTGAACGAAGGGAAAAGAGCCTTGGTACTTGCGATTGCCGCGGCGTTGGGAGCGAGCCCCGGTTTGGGCATGAAAACCACCAGGCGCGCAGCTTGCGGATAGACGATATTCGATACTTCAAAGATATCTCCCGCGGATACATGTGCGGGCCCACTCTTGACGGTCGCGCTCGAGGAGGTAGCGCCATCGACACTCGTCACCGTAAGTACGGCCTTGGTTCCATCCTCTCCCGGCTTGATGGCAGTGAACTCCGTGCCAACATCGAAACCGGCGGCGCTGCCCATGTCCAGCGTGACTTTGCCTGAAGTTACCTTTTCAACGCGAACATGGAACTCGTGCGATGCCACCGGATCGCCAAACAGGCTTTCCTGCACCCGGCCTTCTACGGAAGGCTGCTGAAAAGCGAGTGGATCGGCGTGTAACATGCTTGACACTGCCGACACCACATCTTCCGCGCTCAAAGCCTGGGTGTTTTGCCGCAGAACACTCACCAGCGCGCGGGTAAACGCTCCATGCACCTGCCCATCCGGGTATCTTGCCTCCACGGCGGACTGCGTAGGACCCGCGGCAGCCAGGATAATTGCGTCGCCCTGCTGTGGTGTCCGCTTCAGATCCGATTCCAGGACAGCGCCTGATTCCTTCGCCACGTCGCTATCGTCATAGGGCAAAGTCCGCTCCACGCTTTCTGTAATTCCGCGCGCCATGGTTCCGCTGTTACAACTGTCGTAGATGGCAGTAAGCCGCGCCTGCTTGTCATACACAATCTTGTTGAAGAGGACCGCAAGCTCCTTATCCCGAATGTCTTTCACGCCCTTCCACGCATCCACCGGAACAATTGTTTGATCCCTCCGATCCTTAGACGACTTAGAATCCAGCCGCTGCGAACCGTGGCCGGAGTAATAGATAACTACGCGGTCACCCTTTTCGGTATCGGCGATAAGTTGGTCGATCGCATCCAGAATGCCTTGCCGCGTCGCATCCAGATCGGTTAACTCGCGAATGTCAGTGAAGCCATAAGTATCCTGAAGGAGTAAGTGCATGGCAGCAACGTCGTTCAACGGCCCTGAGAGAGTGTGCCAAGTCGCGCCTGGTCCGAAGCGGCTGTCGACTGCATGGCCCGATCCCTGATCCGGCATCGTACTTCCGCTCGGTGGTGCGTAGTGCGCGACTCCAATGAGCAAGGCGTGACTTGTTGGCCGGGTTTGAGCCGACAACAGGATCGTCATGCCCGCGGCGAGTAACAGAAAACACACCGCGTGCAGGCTTCTGCGAACACCAAATCGATGATATTTGTGTTGGATCATGAGGAGACCGCCTGTTGGACGGAGAGGACACTAAAATAGCACATGCGAAGGCTGAAGGGAAATTAATTTCCCCGTTGGCTAATCTGGCATAGCTGTTTCTTTGTATCTTCCCTGTAAACTCTCATTGATAATTTCCCGTCAATACAACTGGTGCCCGGTAATATGGGTGCGAGTAACCCGGTATTGACGCACCAGCCGCGACCTTGCGAGCCGCGCAAAAACCAAAGTCGACGATAGGTGTTTCAATACCCCTCCTTGGTCCATGTAGTAAGTCCAACTGCGCCTATGGCAACGCTTCCGCCTTCCCCGCAGCAGGTTTCTTCACCCATCGGGCATAGAATTCGCTCATCAACTTAGTTGTGCTGGCATCGTTAACATCCCAATGCGTTGCAAGCACAGCCTTCAAAGTAGGACTTCTGCCACAGGTCGCTAAGGGTTGGGAGCGCCGCTCTCAGTTTTTACGTTGACCAGCTTGACGACGATCGGCCCGGTCGAGTCATCCACCGGCAGGGAAACTGTTCCGGCGCGTCCTTTCTTTGTCGCCTTAATAATATAGCTGTCCGCCCCGACGTCAACCTGGCATTCCCCGGCGGCGTTGGTATAGCACGAAGCCGCGACGCTGCCATTCGTGTTGTTTACCACCACATGAGCGCCTTCAGCCGGCGCCCCTTTGCGTAGCACGCGGACGGTGTGCGTTGAGCCCGAACCGCGTACGCCGGCGGATTCATCCGGATCGATCGGTTTCTCTGGCTTCCTGGGCTTCGCTTTTGCCGGAGGACTGGTTTGCGATTGAGCGCTGGAGGGGTTTGCCGTCTGCGTTGAACTGGCCGGAGACGATTCCGACTGCAAGCTGCCCGGCAAGGCCACAAGCGCAACCATCAGAGTCAATGTTCTTGCGGACACTCCATTCATTTTTGACCTCCTGCCGCTTCCAATTCCGACTTGTGAGCCGCATTGCGTTTCAAGTGTTGTAGCTCATGCCATGCCATCATCACTTCCTCGGTAATAGCATGAACAATAATCATGAGCATGGGGACCAAGAAATCGAGAAAGAGCCCGAGATTCTGCAGCAAGCTATAAGTGAAAAGAATGCTGAGTAGAATTCCGATCGCGAATGCGGCCCACTTCCATGCTGAATGGATTTCCAGGACTCCAACCATTGCCAGAATCAGTGCCAGGCCTACCTCCAGCAACTCCGCCACCGAATCCGAAATGGGCGTGAATGTGCCCGTCCGGTCGAGCATGGCTTCCACGTAGTTGGCATGAAGCATTACGCCCGGTTCCACGCCGCCGGGCGAATTGTGTACGTCAACCAGCGGGCCGGTTCCGTATGCATTCAGGTGCCACTTCGCTCCTACAAATACAAGCTTGTCCGCAAGCTGATTGCGGAGCACCGACGGGTCCATCGTCTTGAGCTGTGTCCCGCTGAAAATGAACTGGCGTCCATTCCTGGCGCTAAAGTCGGCTTCGGTTAAATACTCCGAGAAACGAAAACCCTGGCTCGTCTTCCCAGCCGCCTGGTCGTGGGCTGTCGGGTCTGCAATTCCAGTTACCGCAAGCGACATGGAATCCAGGTAGGCGCCGTTAGCCAACTCAAGAGAGCCCGGCATCCGGCGCATATCGAATGGAAGCTGGATGTAACCCGTCTTCACGCAGGGCAGTTGTTTCAAGGAGTCTGTGTAGATGGATGGCATCTCCTCATAGCCGTCGTCGCCAAACTGGACCGACGACGCCAGCACGACATGGCGGCCGGCTTTACACATCCGGCCGATGGCCGCAAACAGTTGCGCGTCTTCGGCCGCATAGTCCCCGAACTCAAATCCAGGTTCCTGGGGGCGGGGCGACCGTAGATCGACATCGAGAGCCACGGTACTCACGCCGGCATCTTCCAGCTTGTCCACTAACTCGGCAAGTGCGCCGCGCTTGAGCGGTGTGCGCGATTGGAAAGTATTTCCCCAGTAGTCGTCGTCATTCAGCAGCACCAAGGCCGTTCTCTTGGGATACAGTTGGGAGTCATCGCGCATCATCAGTTGGCGATGGTAGATCGTGTAACGGAATTGGGTCAGCCAGGCGCTCGTGCTCAACAGGTGGCCGGAATAGCCCGCGGCACCTAGCAATAATGCAAAACGCAGCCAGTGTCCCCAGCCTTTCCGCGTGAAGGGACGAATGATGGCCAAAAGACGAGAAGCCGTCGACATGGTTCTCCGTGATCCGCGGATTTGCATTGCGGGGTAAGCCTGAGGCTAAGCGATTCCGCCAGGAATTTCAACCGGATTCTCGAAAATCGCCAGGTTCTCAGACCCTCCCTGGCTCACTTCTTCACCACGCTCAACGTAATGCTGGAAGGATATTGCGTCGAGTGGTGGATCTGGTTGTGGGCTACCACACCCACCGATTCATCGTAGTTATTCCCGCCCGTATTCAGGTTGCGGTCGAAGCGCGGAAAATTGCTGCTGCTGACCTCGATGCGCAGTTGGTGTCCAGGCGCGAAGTAGTTGCTGGTCTCCATGGGCTGAAAAGTCACCTTGTAAACCTTGTCCTTCTCCATCCACACGGGCGGCCTGTCGTACCCTTCGCGATACCGCACCCGCTGAATGTTTTCATCGATGTTATAAGCCGTGCCGTCGGGCATGACTTCGATCACCTTGACCGTGAAGTCGGTATCCTTTGCATCGCTGGAAACATAGAGAGTAACGTCGATCGGGCCACTCACCTCCATGCCTTCCTTAAGCGGGCCGGTGCTATAGACGAGGATGTCATCGCGCGTCTCCATGCTTCGCTGGTCGATCGCGCCCGGCTTCATATCCGCGCCCATGCAGCAGAAGCCTCCGCCATGCGTGGCAACAGGATTCATAGGGTCGTAGACAAACTTATCGGGAGTGTCTCTCGGTTTGGTCGCGGGCAGCAGACTCCCGTCTCCATTGAGGGAGTTAGCATGGCCGCCGCTCGCCAGGAAAAGCGTAACCGGTTTTGCGTTAACAGGCGGCCAGGTATCTGAAGACTGCCACTTATTCAGACCCATGGTGTAGTACTGAACCTTGGGGGTCTTGGCTAACAGGCTGTTGTCTTCACCCTTAAGAAAACGATCGAACCAGCCGTAAGTCAGCGCGTCATAATCCAGCCGTGCGTCGCCGAGGTCGCGCTCGCCCACCATGGTATGTTCGGCTGCGCGCTTGTAGCTGCAATGCGGAACCGGAGCAATGACGGCGTACTGCTCGTTGGCGACGGCGGGGCTGGCAGTCTTGCGAACGTAGTTATATGCGGCCAGGTTAGGCCCGGTGCTGATGTCATACCACGTCATCATCCATAGGCCGGGAATGTCGATTTTCATCGAGTCGTTCCACAATCCGCTCTGGGCCCACGACGGATCGTTGGGAGTGCGGATAATCATTCCGGGCTTGCCTGAGGGCGTGGTATCGGCAAAGATTCCCTGCTGGCTACCGACTGCGGCCAGAATATCTTTCTCCGGCAAATGCTGCAGAGCCTTCGACCAGTCGACCGTGGGCGGGTGCGCTTCGAGATCGTAAGACTTGGCAGCATTGACCAGGGCCTCCCGCGACATGCTCGCCGGAAAATTCGGCTTTCCGTTATTGGTTTGCAGGCCGTAGTCGTAGACCCAGGGGGCGAACAGCATCTGCACCGCGCCCCCGCGGAACCAGTTGCCCTGCTCATAATAAGGACCCACCCGTCCCACGCCCGCACCAAAGCTTTCCGGAATAAAAGTGGCCAGCGCCTTGTTGCCGCGCGAGGCTATATTCAACTGCCACTCCGCGGTGGAGGAGCAACCGATCAGTCCCACCTTGTCCGCCGACCAGGCCAGCCCGCCCATCCAGTCGAGCGCATCGTCGGCGTCGGTGAGCGGCACACCCAGAATTTCGTAGTCGCCTTCTGAAAAGTAGCGGCCACGCTCGTTCATTTCCACGTAGGCATAACCGTGCTTCACAGCCTCCAGCTCCGTCGACATATCGCGCGGCGCGCCCAGTTCCACATCCCAGTAATTGAAGTTATACGGGGTACGGACAAAGATAATGGGGTACTTCTTCGACTCGTCCCTGGGCCGGTAGATGTCGGCCTGCATCCTCTTTCCGTCGCGCATGGGAACCATCACCTTGCGCTCAACGATGGCGATGGATTCAAGTTCTTTTTCGACGGCATTGCGGCGGCCAATGGCGGCGGCGTCCTGCTGCCCGCCCTGCGCCTGTGCAGGTGGGGCAATGCCCGCCAACATGGCGCCGCAAAAAAATCCCAGACACGCCAACTTCGCAATTCGATGCATACCAACCTCACTCTTCAATCCAGATTTGAGAGACCTTGATCCCGTGGAAAAACCGATGAACCTCTGCGCAAGTTGTGATTCTGAAGGGTACAGGCTTTACAGGCTGCGGAAAAACTCCATGGTTCGAGCCAAGATGAAGAAATCCATTCCGCAGGGGCTGAAGCCCACGTTGGTTCTGTGGCACTCGCGGCACGACTGAAGTCGTGCCCTGTTACAAAGCTACCGAGAATCCCGGCGGAAGCGAGTTTTTCCGCAAGCCGTTTGGCTCCTGCGGTATGCTCTTCAGGCTTTTCACCCTGAAGAAGGCCCTTTTTCGCAGCCTCTTTGGCCCCCGGAGGGAATGCGGCCTCAAGAAGGCGCACAAATTCAGAGTTTCTGTAAAGCTTCCAACTCGGGCATTTTACTTCCCGATCAGCCCGCGAGCAATTGCGTCCAGCATCCCATTCAGAAAGTTGATCGACTCCGGCGCCGAGTAGCGCCTTCCAATCTCCAACGCCTCGTTGATGACGATAGGATACGGCGTGCCCTTGAAGCCCAGCATCTCTCCCACTGCCATGCGCAGCAGGTTGCGGTCCACGGCCGGCATCCTCTCCAATCGCCAGTGCTTGGAGTTGGCCACGATAAGCTCGTCGATCTGTTCCTGGTGGGCAATCGCCACGCGGAACAGGTCTTCGGCAAAGGCACGTACATCGTGCTCGACCTCGTCGCCCGCTTTCCAGAATGTAGCCCGCACCTGGTCCGGCGTCTGCTTCCCAATGTCTGCCTGAAACAGCATCTGCATGGCCAGTTCGCGCGACTTGCGCCGGGTCCCGGCCGTCAAGCTGGGCCGCCTTGTACCGGATCGGACTGACCGGGATTGCTCTGCATCAGCTTGCGCCGCAAGCTCACCATTTCAATGGCCGCCACTGCCGCCTCAAATCCCTTGTTCCCGGCCTTGATTCCAGCTCGGTTAAGAGCCTGTTCCAGCGTCTCGCAAGTGAGTACCCCAAAACTATGTGGAATCCCGGTCTCCTGCTGCGACTGGCCAATGCCGCGCGCCACTTCGTTGTAGATGGCCTCGTAATGCGCGGTTTCGCCACGCAATAAACAGCCCAGGGTTACGATCCCATCTACCTGGCCTATCTTTGCCACTGTCCGCGCCGCCGCTGGTATTTCCCACGCGCCCGGCACGCGAATCACTTCAATGTCCGCCCGCACCGCGCCGCTGCGCATCAACGCGTCGAGAGCTCCCTCAAGCAGCCGCTCCGTAATCACCGCATTCCAGCGCGCCACCACGACGGCAAACTTCATTCCCGCCGCGGAGAGATCGCCCTCTACCGCAAGAGGCTTTCCCATCACCGGATCAGTCCATGCCCAGAAGCTGAACGTGAATCCCGGTTCCGGCTCAACCGTAAAGATGCTCGACTTCCAGTGCGTTTCAGTGATCGGCGTCAAGCGCGCTGCCGCTTCATCGCCGCCTGCATCGTGCAGCCAGGTCAGCGCGGCTTGATGCACGGCGTCCAGCGCGGTCACTTCCACCAGGACATCGGCGGTCGATGGAAATTCGCCATCTACAAACTCCAGGTTGCCCAATGGAGCCAGGAACGACGCCCCTCGGCTGCTTGATTCGTTCCATCCCGCCCCGCGAGCAAAGCCAAGCACGGCAAAAAAGCTGCTCAGCCGGTCATAGACCGCTGCGCTGCCGGCAGGACGAAGAAAGGAGATCCCCTTGATCATGATTTAATTCTCTCGAACCCAGTCTGTTTCTTTTGATTACAGTCTGATTCTATCGTGCCGGGGAGGCCTCTGGCCTGCCGCGCTCCACTAGGCGTGTGTCGAGAATAGATTCCCTTGTACGACCAAAGCGTTTGGATGGATGCGCATCGGTTTTAAGATGTCGTTCATGGGAAAGAGCTTTCGTTCCGACGATCTGAACCGGGCTTTCCTGTACCCGATATGGACCTTGGCACACAATCCACGCCTCAAAGAGGTGCGGCCCCGATAGAATCAACTCCAGTGGGTCAGCCTCCTCCAACTCAGTCTTCCCCGCCCGCGCAGTCCCAGTGGGCGCGCGTCTTTCGAATGCTGCGCCCCTCGCACGCTCACTCGGCCTATACAGCGACCATCCTGCTGATGTCGTCCACATTTCTGTCCCGAATCATAGGTTTGGTGCGGGTAAAGTACATCGCCTGGCAGTTTGGCGCCGGACCGCATACCGATGCATACCAGGCCGCGTTTCGTCTGCCCGACCTGATGAACTACTTCCTGGTGGGCGGCGCCGCGTCCATCACGTTCGTCACCATCCTCAATCGCTATCGCGAGCGCGGCGAAGAGGCTGAGGGCGAGCGCGTGCTTTCGATCGTGATCAACTTCATCGGGCTCGTGCTCACGGCCGGTGTCATTGCCGGAATGTTCCTGGCCGCGCCTTACATTCGCGCCACCAACCCCGGTTTTGCCCCTTGGCAGGTGGAGCTATCGGCACACATGACGCGCATCCTGCTGCCGGGACAGATCTTCTTTTTTGTCGGTGGAGTGCTCGGCGCCACGCTGCTGGTGCGCCGTCAATTTTTCGTTCAGGGGCTCACCGGTGTTGCTTACAATTTCGCCATAATTCTGGCCGGCGTGCTGCTGGGGCATCGTATGGGCATCCCCGCCCTGGCTGTGGGAGCACTCGCCGGCGCCTTCCTCGGACCGTTTGCGATGAATGCAATCGGCGCGGCCCGGGCCGGCGTGCATTACCGCTGGGGAATCGACTTCAGCCACCCAGGGCTCAGGGACTGGGTGAAGATGACCCTGCCTTTGATGGTGGGTTTCGGGTTGCCGTTCCTCGACGACTACATCATGGGCTACTATGCTTCCCACGGGGCGGGGGACATTACCCGCCTGACCAACGCGAAGCAACTCTTCTCCGCTCCGATGGCCGTGCTCGCGCAGGCCGCAGGGGCCGCCTCGCTGCCCTTTTTCGCGCGCATCTGGGCCCAGGAAAAACGCTATGAATTTGCCACGGGCGTAGCCGACTCGGTGTCGCGAATTGTCGCACTGGGCCTGCTGGCGGCGTCCGGAATGATTGCGATGGCCGGCCCGTTGGTCCAGATCATCTTTCTCGGCGGCCACTTCAACACACAAGATGTGCAAGCTACAGCGGTTTTCTTTTCCATTTACACGCTTGCGCTCTGCCTCTGGTCCGCCCAGTCCATCTATTCGCGCGCCTTTTATGCTGCCGGCATCACCTGGCTTCCCATGCTGGCCGGATCGGTCATTACATTGGTGGCCATGCCTCTGTATACTCTCGGCTACCACTGGCACGGAGCCGCGGGCCTGGCCGTGGCCTCCGATGCCGGCATCACCCTGCAGGCTGTCTCCCTGGCTGTTCTGCTTCACCAGCGCCGCATGGTCTCCCTGGCAAGCCTGGACTTCGTCGAGATGGGCCGTTGCTTGTTGGCCGGATCGGCCGGCGGCGGAGCGGTCTGGACGGCCATTTGGGGGTTGGGCAAGCTGCCGATCCATCTGCTGCAACCGCAGGGAGCCTTGGCGATCCGCATGACCGACTTGGCCGTGCTGGTGGCAGGGACCGCAGTATGGGCGGTCATCGCCAAATGGGTGCTGGAGAAGACTGGATCGGCGCTGCCCAAGGTGGCGATGAAGCGGCTGGGGCTCGGGTAGAATATTCCCGTCATTTGTGCCTCTTGCAAAATCACCTTCAGGCCATGGATTGTGTCAGGGTACGACTTTAGCCGTGGCGCAAATGGTCAATTTGGATTCTGGCTTTAGCCGCTGCGGAATTGCAAATAGCTGGGTGCCCCAGAGCTTTCATGAGCTTGTCGAAGGATCTCGCGTTTGAGACCTGGGAGACTACCAATCCAAGCGGTCATCGTACTGATGGTCGTTCAAACTGGGCAACGAGTCCCGCAAATCACAGCCGATTGATGAGCGATGCGATGCAGGCGGCGCCGAAGCCATTGTCGATGTTGACGACAGAGACATTCGGCGAGCAAGTATTCAACATTCCGAGCAACGCCGCCACCCCTCCAAAGGACGCGCCGTAGCCAATGCTGGTCGGTACAGCAAGGACCGGGGCGTTAACAAGACCGGCGACGACGGTGGGCAGAGCGCCCTCCATGCCGGCACAAACGATGAGTACGCGGGCGGCTTGCAGCGAGTTTTTCTGCGCCAGCAGCCGGTGAATGCCGGCAACGCCCACATCGGCGATGAGCTCGACCGTGTTGCCCAAGAGCTGCGCGGTGACCACGGCTTCTTCCGCCACCGGCAGATCGCTGGTGCCTGCGCAAACCACGGCGATTGTTCCCTTGCCGAAAGCGGCAGGCGATTGGGTAAGCGTGATGCAGCGGGCCGTTTCGTGATACTCGGCGCGCGGCTGCTTATCTTCGCCTTCGAGATCGCGGACCGCTCGAAACATATCGGCGGAGGCGCGCGTGGCCAGCACGTTTCCGCCGTGCTGGGCCATGCGTGCGAAGATTTGCGCAACCTGCGCGGGCGTTTTGCCTGCGGCAAAAATCACCTCAGGCATCCCGGTGCGGAGCGCGCGATGATGATCGAGCTTGGCGAATCCGATGTCTTCAAACGGCAAATCGCGGAGACGGTCAAGGGCATCGTTCACCGCGGTACGGCCCTCGCGCACTTCATTGAGCAAGGCTTCGATTTGCGTGCGATCCATCAGAGTTCCTTTGCTGCGCGGCTGGCGGCGTAAATGCGCATTGCTTCATACATGACGTGTTTGAGTGGTAGCGCATTCGTGGCAGCGATGAGGCGGCAATCCTCATACTCCGGCGAGGCGTTGGCAACTTTGCCGGAAGGCCAGCGGGCGATTTTGATTTGCACGTCGCCCCACGGGGTTGCGACCTTATGGAACTCTCGAGCCAGGGCAATTTTGTTTTCGATGCGCCAGTGGAGGCCGATCGTGGTGGTTTCGCGGAAGATGAGATCGCGCAGCGCAGGGACAAGATCGGGCCGGCACAGGACGGTGAGTTGCACGCCAGTGCGCCCTTTCTTCATTTGTACCGACACTCGGTAGACATCCCAAGCGCCCGAGGCGAGCAGCAATTCGCTCACGTATCCGAGCAACTGCGGGCTGGAGTCATCAATCACTGTCTCGATGATCGCGATCGATTGAGACTCTTCCGCCTGCAAGGAATCGGCATCTGTTTCCCCTACATGAAGACGAAGAAGATTCGGTTCGCCTGGCGTGTCGCGGCCACCGGCTCCATAGCCAGTGGCCTTGATGCGCATTGCGGGAAGCGGCTCGTAGCACACTTCCAGCATTCGTAATACGGCTGCCCCGGTAGGCGTCACGCGCTCCAGGGCAGGGCCGGCTGCGTAGATGGGTGCGTCGCCAAGCAACGCGAGTGTGGCGGGCGCCGGCACAGGGAGCGTTCCGTGCTGGCAAACAACGGTTCCGCTACCCACGTTAAGGGGCGACGCAAGCCAGCGATCCACCCCAAGGGACTCGCATCCAGCCGCAGTGCAAACGATATCGACGATGGTATCCACCGCGCCAACCTCGTGGAAGTGAACCGCTTCAATGGGAATGGAGTGGATGGCAGCCTCTGCGTGTCCGAGGAGTTCAAAGGCGCGCGTAGCCCGTGCCTTCACAGTTTCTGAGAGTGGGGCAGTACGGATGATGTCGAGGATCGTCGACAGGTGACGGTGCGGAGCATGCGTGTGCGAGGTGTGCGAATGTGCTTCGTGCGTATGACCGGATTCGGGGTGAATATGGTGAAGCTCCGGTTCACGCACCTGCTGGCCGGGGGTGATGACATCTACCTTGGTTGAGGCGATACCGCCGCGCATCACCTTGCGCATTTCGAGGCGTCCGCCCACATTCAACGCAGCGGCGATTTCCTCAAGATGGGCGAAGGGAACGCCGGCATCGACCAGTGCGCCGAGCAGCATGTCCCCGCTAATGCCGGAAAAGCAATCCAGATATCCAATACGCATCGACAGTGATTCTAAATCGTCCGCTATGCTCCGCGCCTGGCCCCGTGCTGCATGAGGATCTCAACGGGCAGAATTGCGTTCATGGAGCCGGAGCGGAAGCCGGTGGAATCAAGCGTGACGTATTGGTAGCCGGCGTGTTTGAGGCCGGCAGCGATAGCGTCAAGCATCTCCATGGAGAGAGCGCGGGGCAGTTCGGCGCGCGCAATCTCGACGCGGGCCAGATCACCGTGATGTCGAACGCGGAACTCGCGAAAACCGAGTTCGCGCATGATCTCCTCAGCGCGCTCCACCTGTTCGAGAACTTCCCGAGTAACGGTGCGGCCGTACTCGACCCGTGAGGACAGGCATGGGGCTGCGGGGCGGTCCCAGAGCGGGTATCCGGCCGCCTTGGCAAGCGTGCGAACATCGGCTTTCGTGAGGCCCGCATCCGCCAACGGAGCCAGTACGGCATGCTGTTCCGCGGCGCGCTGTCCGGGACGGTAATCGCGTGTATCGTCGGCATTCATCCCATAAGCAATGGCCGAATAGCCCAGTTTTGCGGCCAACGGCTTCATGACCGCGAAGAGCTCATCCTTGCAGTGGAAGCAGCGATCAGCGTCGTTGCGCCGATACTCGGGCCGCTCCAACTCGTCTGTGGCGACGACGTGCAAAGGCATCTGAATGGAACGGGCGAAGGCGGAGGCCTGCTCCAAATCGCGGCGGGCCAGGCTAGGCGAATCAGCCAGTACAGCGAGCATCCGAGAGCCCAGAACACGGTGAGCGGTAGCCGCCAAAAAGGCCGAATCCACACCGCCGGAATAAGCCACCATAAGACTTTCCAACTGCGCCAGGCGGCCTTCCAGGGCGGTCAGCCGGGTAGCTGTTTCCGCTTGGCTCGCACGCGAATCCAGTGCCAAATCAGATTCCGGGAGATTGGTTGGTGCATTCGCCGCCATGGGCCAGATTATACCCCTTTTGGCGTGGACAGGAGCGTTCGGAAAGCCTGCTTTGGTTTCCCCGCGAGGGGCCTTTTGAAGGCGGGCGCCATGCGTAAACTTGGACTGGAGCACAGGCATGTGCGGTAGGCTACTGAGGTGGAGTTGCGGTTACTGTGAGATGCGCGAGCGATCTTCAGGGAGTGATAAATGAAAATTGGCGTAAGCGCCTTCGCATGGACAACCAAACTCAATCAGACCCATTTGGATCTACTTCCCTCCCTCCGCGAGCACGGGATAGAGGGATTCGAGATTCCCATGTTCGACCCAGCCGAATTCGATACAAAAGCCCTTCGCCGAACGTTTGAAGCGAGCGATCTCGAATGTACCGTTTGCGCGATATTGCCAACCGGGACTAACCCAATCAGCCCCAATGCAACGGATCGGAAGAAGGCCCAGATGCACATCGCGCAATGCATCGAAACGGCTGCGGCGATTGGCGCGCACACGATGGGTGGGCCGTTGTACGCCCCAATTGGCTATCTTCCCGGTAGACGCCGCACGCAGGATGAGTGGCTTTGGGCAGTTGAGTGTTTTCAGGCACTCGGCGAGGTTCTCGATCGTTACGAGATGACACTTGGAATCGAACCTGTAAACCGGTCTGAGTCGTTCTTCGTCAACACCGCAGCCGAAGCAAGCGCACTCTGCGACGCTGTCGCGCAACCGCGTGTGGGTGTTCTGATTGACACGTTTCACGCCAATATAGAGGAGAAGAATATTGCCGCCTCGGTGAGTGCGGCGGGGCAGCGCCTCAAACATCTGCATGCCAGCGAGAATGACCGCGGGCTTCTTGGTTCAGGCCACGTGGATTTTCCGGCTATTGTGGCTGCACTCAAAGAGATTGGATACGGCGGGTACCTCATGATTGAGGGTTTTGGATACTCTGCGTCTGAAGAGAACTTGCTCGGCGCGCTGTGGGGAGACTTGAACGTATCGCCTGAAGACATTGCCTTTCAAGGCGCCACGTACTTGCGCGGCCTGCTGGGCCAGGGGAGTTAGTCAGCACAGGTATGCATTGAAGACACCGACAACATGAATACTGAGACACTCCACCTATGGTGCGCATACCCCGACGATCTCCTCGATGAAGAGGCCGCTCACGCGTGCTCTCTGCTCCTGAGTGAAGAGGAACAGGCGCGCTTGCGGGCATTTAGATTTGACCGGCACCGCCGCGAATACCTTGCCACGCACGCTCTGCTGCGTAACGCGCTGTCTCATTATCGTGCCCTTCCACCTGCGGCATGGCGTTTTCAGTCAAACGCCTATGGCAAGCCTGCGATAGAACCGGACTGCGGCTTGCGCTTCAATCTTTCCAATTCGCTCGGCCTTGCGGTCTGCCTGATTGCCGAAGGCGCTGAGGTGGGTGTGGACGTTGAGTCGCGCGAGCGCGCCGAATCGATAGCCGAAGTCGGCCACAGGATGTTTGTCCCAAAGGAATTGGCGCAGCTTGAGGGCCTGCGCGAAAATCAACGGCCGACTCGCCGCCTCCGGCTCTGGACACTGAAAGAGGCCTACGTCAAAGCGCGCGGGATGGGGCTCGCATTGCCGCTAAGCAAGTTCTCTTTTGTCTTCGAAGGCGATCGCCAGATCCACTTGGAAATGGACCCGAGTCTCGACGATGAGCCGGAGCACTGGCAATTCTGCGTGGTAGAACACGCTGGGCATTGCATTGCCATGATGGTTGAGAAAATAGCTACACCCGAACTGCATGTGTGGGAGTCGCGGCCGCCATCGGCAGCGCCCCGGCAACTGTCGGTTGCCAAGGAACTTTGGTTTCCCAGATGGCGAGCGGGGGTTCCCTGAGTTACCCAAGATAGAATTCCGCTGCCTGCTATTTCGATTTGCGAATTACTTCGGCTAACTGGCGAACGGTGCGTGCTTCAAAAAGGACAGCTAAATCAAGATCCAGATGATAGGCCCTCTTGATCTTCGCCAGCAGCCTGACGCCTACCAGAGAGTGGCCGCCGAGGTTGAAGAAGTCGTCATCCAAATTTACTCGATCAACACCCAGCATATCCTGCCACCAGGCGGCAAGAGTGCTCTCGACACTCTCGTTTTGGAATTCGGCATTGCCTGGAATGGTTGTTGCCTGCGTCGAATGAGTTGGATTCGGCCTGTCCAGTTCTGGAAGAAGCTGAGAGACGGCGATCACGGAACGCGGAAACTTGGACGATAGGATGCGCAACAGAGCACGGACGCCGTCGATTGGTTCTATGTCCTGGCGATTCCCAATGTCAAGTGGCTGCTCCCGGTCGGAGCGGGAAACATCGTGATTCAACCCACTGGCATTCAGCGCCTTCGCGGGGTCGGCGACGCGACGAGCGGAGAACCCTTCGATCTCCGCCAATACCTTGCCCTGCTCATCGAAGAGTGTGAGATCGAATGTTTCGATTTCGCCGCGATGAGGGTCTTTCTCACGGGATCGTATGTGGCTGAATAGCCTGGTAGGCAGCGGATGGTACGCGCGGAACGTCTTGTATGAAATGGGAAGGAAAATGTCGCCAGATTGTTCATAGTCTTCTGTAAGGTAGAACGACGCACCTGTAGCTAAGTCGAGCAGTGCTGGGTGCATGCGAAACTTGGAGATGTCCGCGGAGAACTTATCGTCCAATTCAATTTCGGCCAAGGCCTCACGCTCACCAATGAGCAACTTCCGGAGAGATCGCCAGCGTGGCCCAAACGCGAATTGCCGCTCTTGCCGGATCCGGTGCTGTTCATCGAAGACGATTGTCCGATCGGAGCAGCGCGCGACAATGGCATCAGGATCGACAGTTGCCGATGGCCCCGACGAGCAGGGCGCAATCATGCCGGTAGAATGTTCGACCCATTCGTGTGTCCGGGAAAAAATCGAAAAGCGAAATGCACCTGTTTGTGGCTCGGCATCCTGGTCGCGCCTTAGTTGGACATGCACCTCTCTCGTTTCATCGCCTTCAAACATCAGCGGAACCAGGAAGAATACGTCGCGGAATTCGACTGCACCATCGGGCAATCTCGGTAAGAACGCTGCCGTGGCCATTTCCATATAACTCGTTCCCGGTAAGAGTGCCATGAATCCCTGGCCAACTGCCAGCCTGTGCTCGGAGAGTACCCACTGGCGTTGTTGCGAAAACTGGGTAGCGTAGACGATCTCCTGAGATGTGTCGACTAATCGCTTTTGCAAGAGTGGATGCTGAGAGCCCGTGCGCGCCGCCATTCCAACATCGCGCCACGCGCCCCAGTCGATGACAATTACCGGACCTTTCCGGCTTAGAGCAAAAGCATCGAGGAAGGCATTAGCGGCAGCATAATCTACTTGGCCAGGCGGCGGAAAGATGGAACTGACCGACGAGAACAGAACAAAAAAACGCAGCGGTACATTGCGAAGGGCCGCCTCCAGGACCAGTGTTCCGCGCACTTTTGGATCGAGCACGCGTCCTGCACTTTGTGTGGTCTTCAGCATCAAAGGGCCATCATCGAGAACGCCTGCGGCATGAAAGACACCGTCCACTCTTCCATAATGCTTCGTGGCCTGCGCAACCACTTCCCGCATCTGCTCAAGATTTGTAACATCGCCCTGAAGAACCAGTACCCCCCCGGCAATTGAACGGATATCAATGAGCTTCTGAATGCGCAGTTGTTCAGCATCGCTCAAAGCGCCGTCGTTCAGAGAAGCTTTCCATAGTGCTTCCGGGGGGACCGGAGAACGGGAGACAAGCACGAGACGAGCCTTGAATTCGCGCGCCAGGCGCTCGGCGACAACCAAGCCAATTCCGCCGAGCCCGCCAGTAATGAGATATACGCCTCCAATCTCGAGGCGGTTATGCTCCGGAGCCGAGGTCAAATCAATTGGTTCCACGGTCTCAACGAACCGTTCACCATGCCGGAATGCAACTGAATTGTTTTCCCGACTGGAATTCACTTCAGCCACGATCCTTGCCGCGCACCCTGCGGAATCCTCGCTCTCTAAGTCCACATCGATGCTGCGGCAGGTGATTCCCGGTAGTTCCAGGGGGATAACTCTAACAGGACCGAGCAGCACAGCACGAGCTGGGTTGCGGACTGGCTCGTCGAAAACTTGCTGCATTCGATTGGAAACCAGTGCGATGTCAATGCCGGCGATGTCTTGACTGGCCAACGCCTGGGCAAGAAATAGTGGACTGAGGAAACTCCGACGTTGTACTTCTTTAAGTGAAGCAGTCACATTCTCCGGCAACACCGACCATAAATGAACTATCTTGCTTGGTGAGTGCCCACTCCTGACGATATCTGCGACCAGGGCGTCGTAATCGGCACGAACCCCCGGCCTGACTGTATAACTCGTGTCCGCAACTTGTCTAAAATTGGATCCGGCGTCGACCACAATCGCGTCCTGCTGGTCTGCTTCCAGAGTGGCGGAAATTCGATTACCGAGTCCCAGCGAGTCGTTGAAGACGATCCAGCATCCAGCTTTCGCGATAGGTTCGTGAGTTAGAGGAGCGGACTTCCAGACACGGCGATAGAAGCGAATATTGTTACTGGCCTCCAAGTGCAAGGCGGAGCCTGATGCCATAACCGTCTGAGTCTTGTCCGGTTCAACCCAGAATCTCTTATGTTCAAATGGATAAGTGGGAAGGGAAACGCGCCGCACGGTTTCTGAGGAGTGCAGTTTGTTCCAGTCAATCTCCGCTCCAAGAATCCAAATCTGGCCAAGCGTGTGGAGCGCGCAACGGAGGCCTCCTTCGGCTTCGCGCGAATGCGGCAAAGATTGAAATACCTTCGCACCTGCTCCGCCCTGCTGACGGGCCAATGAGGTAAGCGCATTTCCCGGTCCGACTTCAATTAAGACCCCATTTTGCCTCCGAAATATCTCCTCCACGCAGTCGGAGAAGCGGACAGTGTTGCGAAGATGCCGAGCCCAATATGCTGGGTCGGTGGCTTCATCGGGCTTGATCCATGTGCCAGTTGAATTGGAAAGAAATGGGATGCACGGCGACTGATAAGCTATGGTCCCCATTCGCTCTTCAAAAGCCTCAAGAATTGGGTCCATCATGGCGGAGTGAAAGGCATGCGATGTAATGAGGCGGCGGCACGCAATGGATTGCTTTTTGAGCTCTTGCTCAAATGCGGCAATTTCAACAAATGCTCCGGACACGACGCACTGCTCAGGGCTGTTGATTGCGGCAATTGATAAGTCTCCAGTTAAATTCACCGAAGCGGCAGGATGAGAGATAGCGAGCATTGCACCTGAGGGCAGGCCGTACATTAGGCGACCGCGGAAGGCAACCACAGCGAGGGCGTCTTCAAGCGAAAAAACTCCAGCTAAGCATGCAGCGACGTATTCACCGATGCTATGGCCCACCATTGCAGAAGGCTTGATGCCAAGCGACATCCACCAGCGTGCCAGAGCGTACTCGACGGCGAAAAGCGCGGGCTGCGTCAGCCAGGTTCGATTCAACTGTTCTGCCGCATCGTCCTTTTCCGCTTCCGATGGATAGAGTAAGTGGCGCAAATCCAGACCGGGGAACTCAAGAAGATGTTGTGCGCAGAGATTGAGAGATTCCCTGAAAGCCGGCTCATGTTCATATAACTCGCGCCCCATATTGATATATTGAGAGCCCTGTCCGGAGAACATAAACACAAACTCGGGCGCCGATTTCGCCTCCGCAGCGAAATCAAAGTCCTTGCGCTCTCGTTTCGCAAGCGCACTTACCGCCTCGCGCGTGTCTTGGACGACCAATGCACGCCTGTGCGGGAAAGCCCGGCGTCCGACTTGGCAGGTGAAGGATGCGTCGGCAAGGCTAACTTCTGGATGCGTGTCGAGATAGTCGATCAGATCCTTAGAGGCGCGTTCCAAGGCATTTTCTGTTTTGGCGGAAAGGGTCAATAACCGATACGGCACTGTACTTGGCAAAGCGTGCCGGCGCGGCGCCTCTTCGAGCACTACGTGCGCGTTAGTGCCGCCAATGCCAAGGGACGTGACTCCGGCGCGGCGCGGCGATCCGTTGGACGGCCAATCGGCGAGCCGACTGTTCACGAAGAAGGGACTGTTTTGAAAATCAATATGTGGGTTTGGATTTTGGAAATACAGACTGGGAGGCAGTTGTGCATGCTCGAGTGCGAGTACCGTCTTGATAAGGCCGGCAACGCCTGCTGCTGCGTCGAGATGACCAACATTGGTTTTCAGCGACCCAATTCCGCAGTAACCGCTCCGCGCCGTTGTTCTGCGAAACGCCTGGGTCAGAGCTCGAACCTCAATAGGATCGCCCACTGTCGTGCCCGTTCCGTGGGCCTCAACGTACGAGATAGTGTTAGCACTTACTCCGGCGAATTCGAGAGCTTCGGCGATCACCTCGGCCTGGCCTTCGACGCTGGGCGCCAGATAGCCGACTTTGCGGGCGCCATCGTTATTGATTGCCGATCCGAGAATAACTGCGCGAATCGCGCCGTGCTCTTCGAGTGCATCTTCAAGGCGTTGCAATACTACGATGCCTGCGCCACTTCCGAAGACGGTCCCAGTCGAAGCGGCATCGAAGGACCGGCAGTGGCCGTCGCGCGAAAGAATCTCTCCTTCGCGGTAAATATAGCCCTGCCCATGCGGTATTTCGATGGTAACTCCGCCTGCCAAAGCTATGTCGCATTCGTGATTGAGAAGACTCTGGCAAGCCAAATGTACGGCTACGAGCGAAGTTGAACATGCTGTCTGCACATTGATGCTTGGCCCACGCAGATCGAATTGATAGGAAACACGAGTGGCCAGGACATCTTTGTCGTTTCCGGTTTGTTTGAGTTCAAACAGGCCCGCAGATTCGAATAGCTCGCGATTGCGAAGCAAGTTATGGATGAGATAGGTGTTCATCCCCGACCCGGCGAAAACGCCAATCGATCCGCTGAAGCGTTGCGGAGGGAGGCCGGCATCTTCAAGAGCCTCCCACGCGCATTCCAGGAAATGCCGATGCTGGGGATCCATGATGGCCGCATCTCTTGGGCTCAAGCCGAAGAAAGAGGCATCGAACAAGGCAACATCGTCCAGCACTGAAGCGCGTTTTACGTAATCCAGTCTCGCAAGAGTCTCTCGCGTTACGCCCGCTGCCAGCAGTTCTTCATCGGAAAGTGACCGGACGGATTCAATGCCATCGTGCAGGTTCTTCCAGAACTGTCGTATGTTCCGGGCGCCAGGGAAACGCCCTGCCATTCCGATGATCGCAATTGCCGAGGGCTTCATGATTTCCTTTTCAACGCTGTCTGGCCAACCTGCGGCGCTGTGCGCGGTCTGAAATCTCGCTGTGCGATTCTGTTCCGGCAAGGTGGCTGGAAAGTGAACTTACAGTAGAAAACTGGAAGAGATCGACAAGAGAAATCTCGCGTCCAAGGGCATTTTGCAACTTTGCCTGCACTTCGGCAACCGCGAGAGAGTGGGCGCCGAGGTCAAAGAAGTTTTCGTTCACGCCGACTTCTGAAACTCCCAACGCCTCCTGCCAAGCACGAGCGACGATCTGTTCAATCTCGCTTGCCGGCTCGCTGCGAGAGCGACCTGCAGCCGATGTTGCTTGAAACTCCGGCGGTGGAAGCTTGAGCAATGTCTTGCGATCGATCTTGCCGTTCTCCGTTAGAGGCAATTCGGATAGGAAGACAAAAGCCGATGGAACCATCGTTTCCGGAAGCTTCAATTCGAGTGCTCTCTTGAACCCGATCGCAGTGTCCGATGCGGGCGAGTCGGCCACCAGGTAAGCCACGAGACGTTGATCGCCCTCTCTATCTTCGCGAAGAACAACCACCGCCTGTTTAACTTCGGGGCATTGCTCCAGAATGGCTTCGATTTCGCCGAGTTCAATGCGGTGTCCGCGGAGTTTGATCTGGTTATCGGCGCGCCCGAGAAACTCAATGTCTCCGTTCGGCAAGAAGCGCGCAAGATCGCCGGTACGGTAGACCCGTTGCAACGAAAGTAATGGTAAATCGATAAATCTCTCGGAGGTAAGTTCAGGGCGGTTCCAGTAGCCCCTGGCAACGCCGTCCCCGCCGATAAATAATTCACCGGTCTCACCCACATTGACTGGCTTCAATCCTTCGTCAAGCAAATATATCTGGGTGTTTGCGATGGGTCGTCCGATTGGAACGGTGATCCCAAGTTCTCGTACCCGATAAGTCGTCGACCAGATGGTGGTCTCGGTGGGGCCATACATGTTATATATCTCGCCATTGAAGAGCCGACGAAGCCGATGAACGAGAGAAACAGGCACTGTCTCCCCGCCTAGCAGGATTTGCTTCAGCGAGCCGATTGCAGCAAGGGTGCGCGCATCCAAGGTCAACATGCGTGCCAGGGAGGGAGTCATCTGCAGATGAGTTACGCCGTGGCGGGAAATCTCATCGGCGATTGTACTCGGACCTTCATCTCCGTGGATGACTACTTTGAAGCCGCGGGTCAAGGTCCACAGAAGTTCCAACACCGATATATCGAAGGCGACACTGGTAACGGCAAGCCAGATTCCAGGCCCGCAACCAATAGCCCGATCCATGCCGGCGAAGAAATTAAGGACGTTGCGATGCTCTACCATAACTCCTTTTGGCTTGCCGGTGGAGCCGGATGTGTACATGACGTATGCCAAGTTTCGGCTGGTCACAGCCGATGTGACGGCGTCCGGGCTCTGCCTGGCAATGGCGGGGTCGTTAACGTCGAGCATAGTTATGTGGCTCAGGTCCAATGGAAGGCGTTTACGTGTCTCATCTGTGGTCAGGAGAATGGGCATGGCTGAATCTTCAATGACGAGTGCCAGACGCTCCTTGGGATGGCTGGGGTCTAGCGGAACATATGCACCGCCCGCCTTGAGAATAGCGAGCAGGCTAATCACGAGGGCCTCCGATCGTCCCATCGAAATTCCAACCAGAGTCTCAGGTTCCACCCCCAAACCTTGCAGATGGCGGGCAAGGCGATTGGATTGCTCATCGAGTTCGCGATAAGTCAGTTGCCGGTCTTTCGCGGCCACTGCGATTGCATCTGGAGTTATCGCAGCCTGTTTCCTGAATACCTCCGCAATGGTGCTGTCGCGAGGATAGTCGAATTCCGTTCGATTCAACTCAGGCAGCTGTTTGGGTAACATGGAAGTTCTCCAGGAATAGAAACTCAATGCCGGTTCCGAGAAATGTCTCGATAGCTTCATCGGGTGTGTTCACGATCGGCTGCCCTTTGACGTTGAAGCTGGTGTTAAGCACCATTTGGCGGCCGGTAGTTTTCCCAACGGCAAGCAGTAGCGCGTGAAAATCCGGGTTGTCGCTCGCGCTGACTGTCTGTAGCCGCGCTGAGCCGTTGACATGGGTGATCGCTGGCAGCAATGCCCGTACCTCAGCACGAACATCGACGACACTGATCATGTAAGGATGTGCTTCGCCTGGCGTAACATCGAACCAGCGGGGCGCCTCTTGCAGCGAACACGCGGGTGCAAACGGACGAAATGCCTCGCGCTTTTTGACCATCGCATTGATGCGGTCTCGCATCTCCGGGCGCCCGGGGTCGGCCAGTATGCTGCGGTTGCCAAGCGCGCGGGGACCGAACTCCATGCGGCCCCGATCCCAGGCAATGACGCGGCCATCCGCAATGAGTTGGGCGGCGGACGCACATGTGGCAGCGAGCGAATCGAAACGACGCCAGTGGATTCGATCGCCAAATCGATGGAGAGCTGCCTCAATCTCGCTGTCGGAGTAGCGGGGTCCAAACAGCGGTGTGGGCATGCGGCGATTGAGTGTCTCTCCGGCAAGCGATGAGCGAAAGAGTGCGGCTCCCAGGGCGACGCCGTCGTCACCGGCCGCAGGCTGAACATAGACTTCGTCGAACATTCCGGAGCGCATGAGCTTTCCGTTGGCTGTGCAATTGAGCGCGACTCCACCGGCCAATGCAATCAGCCGAAGACCTGTTTTGTTTTCGAAGTGCCCGCAGACGTGGAGGATTACCCTCTCAAGACACTCTTGAAGTGCTGCTGCAACATCCTGGTGAACGGGTGTAACTGGATCGGTGGGCGGTCTGCGCGGTACAAGGTTTTCGTCAAGATATGCGCGCGTAGCGATGTAGTTGTCCCGCTCTTCGCGGGACCGGTTCAGTTTCAGAATCGGAATCCGAATTGTACCGTCTTCGCATAACTCCACGGCCTTCTCAAAGAAAGAACGGAAGCGGGCGGGGTCACCGTAGGGAGCCAGGCCCATGATCTTGTACTCATCTGAATTGAAGTCGAATCCTAAGTGGAGAGTTACCAGAGAATAAAGGACGCCAACGGAGTCATTGGCGCCTATGGTGCAGATTCTCTCCAACTCTTCATGATGGAAGTCGTAGACACTCAGGCTTTCAACTTCGCCCATGGCGTCGTTGACAACTACCAGGCACTCGTTCCAGCCGGAGGTATAAGCGGCACTTGCAGCGTGAGCGAGATGGTGGCCAACCTGAAACACCTTACCCTCGGGGAATCCGGGGAGGTTAATTCGAACCTGTTCGAGTAGTGCTTCACGGGAAAATACCTGAGTGTAAAGCGCCGCAGAGATTTCGTCTCTAAGATACAGATCGCGATACGGGGTGTAGTTGAAGCCGTGGGCAATCTCGTCGATTTCGTTGATCGAGATGCCTGCCTGACCAAGACAGTATTTGATGGCGTTGATGGGAAAGTCGCCGGTGTGCTTCTTCCCGGTGAATCGTTCCTCTTCCGCAGCGGCCACCAATTCGCCATCGATCAGGAGCGCGGCCGCCGCGTCCATGCCCTGCGCGATGCGGTATTCGCGCTCATCGAGACCAGGAAAGGAGGCCCGCTTGAACGGTATGGCTTTCTCCAGCCCGCTGATGCCTAAGACTTTCATCGTTGCCTCGCTGTTGGTTTGCTGGCTAGACTGGCGCCCCTGATGCCGTACCCCGGCAAGGCAATTCTAGTGCAAAACGGCTAACTCACCTATCCATTCCATCGAGAGGAGTATCCGCCTTGCATACGATTATGGTAACAAGGGTTCATTGAGCGAAAATATCTAAGGCTGGAATACTCCTACCATCAGCTATATTAGGCACGAGGACCAGCGTTCGACCGCACGAATATTCAGAATCGGTGTTCTGGAATCTTTGAAAAACAATTGCGGGCTCATCGATACCAGGGACCGGAGAGATGAAAATGAGCGAATATGTGACTTTGAAAACGGCTGACGGGGTTGAAATAGGTGCGTATGTAGCGCGGCCCGAGGGTGAGCCTGTGGCGGGGCTTGTAGTCGTGCAAGAGATATTCGGCGTTAACCAGCATATTCGTTCGGTGGCGGACGGTTATGCGCGGGATGGGTTTCTGGCGGTCGCTCCCGCGCTGTTTGACCGCATCCAGCGGGGCGTTGAACTTGGGTACGAAGGCGCCGATATGCAGCGGGCGATGGGGTTCATTCCGAAACTGGATGTGGAGAAGTCATTAATGGATGTGGCGGCTGCGATTGAGTTTGCCGGAAGCGCGACGGGGAAGAAGGTCGGCGTTATCGGCTACTGCTATGGCGGAACCTTGGCATGGCTGGCGGCAACACGGCTCCATCCCGCAGTGGCAGTTGGGTATTATGGAGGCCGGATTTCAAATTATGCCAACGAGGAACTCTCTGCGCCGGTGATGCTCCACTTCGGAAGACTCGACGCGCATATCCCGGCTGAGGAAGTGGAGAGAATTCAAGCTGCGCATCCCGAGGTGAAAATTTACTCGTACGACGCAGGACACGGCTTCAATTGCGATGCTCGAGGAAGCGACAACAAAGATGCAGCCCATCTGGCAAGGGAGCGTTCCTTGAGCTTCCTGAAAGAGCATTTGGGTTAGTGAAGGCGAAACTCTAACGCTTGCATGGAGCGCACCGCTACCTCCTGTTTCCCCGCCCACTCCTTCAAATGTTTTTTGCGCGAAAGGGCGCCGTTAGCAGAGGCGCAGCTATTCCATGGTGCAGAAGGCGCGCATGAAACTGTAGTAAGACCAGAGATCGACCTTGGACGACATCTCATAAGTTGAGTGCATCGATAGCAGCGGGATGCCTACGTCCAGGACTTCCATGTTGCGCATGGGGAGGAAGCCGCCAATGGTGCCACCCCCACCGACATCGACTCTGGGAGTCTGGGTCTGCAAGACGACGTGATTTGCGTCAAGGAGATGCAAGACGCGCGCAGTGAATTCAGAGTTTGGATCGAAGCCGGCGCCCTATCTCTTGATGGCTACTCCGAAGCCGAAAGGCAGCGAGTATGCACTATGTACCGTCTGCGGTGCAGTCTGGTTGCGAGGAAATCGGCTCAACAAGAAAGTTGTACCGGACGAGCAATTGCCCTGCAGCTTTCCCTATTGCCGGAGTGCCGACTACTTTGCAGTAACAGCGGCAGCCTTTTTCTGTGCAGCCCAACGGCGCTTGACAGCCTCGGCGATGCGCTTCCGGCCTTCAGGCGAGAGATTTCTCTTCTTCGCCTTTGCAGGCTTGGCTGAAGCGGATACGGCTACCGCGGCAACTTTCTTGGGTCGGCCCGGCTTTCTCTTGGTTGTAGGCGTGCTGGCGCTTGCTAACAAGGCGCGTGCGCTTTGCAACTGGGCAATTTCGCGATCGATGCTTGCCAGAATGTCTGATAGTCCCATTGTTCCCCCCGGTGGATACAGGTGATTGTTTCATCTCGATGGCTAAAGCAACTCTCCAGTTGCTCTAGTGGAACCCGCAACCGCTGAGTGGCGTCTTCCTCAAGGAAAGGCTGCCTTGCACTAGGCCAGAAGCGCCTCTTGCATTGGAGGGCCGCTCTAAATGCCGACGCTGCCCGGACTGATTACCTGTTTAAGATACAATACTCGCTTCCGTGAGTCTCGGCAATAACAAAGCTTGGTGCAGTCTGAATCCGTCTCAAAACAATACAGGCACATGTGCAAGCCGCTCATCTTTCGAACGCGCAAACGAGTTGGAGATGGTTTTCAAAGCTGCGACTAATGACCGAAGAAATCCCGCGCCTCATGGAACCTAAGCCTTGACCAGCGAATCTCCACCCTATCGACTTTCATTGCTTGTTCCAGGCCAAAGTGCAGGCGAAGATCGTTCTGCGAAAAATAACTTCCGCCACTGCGTAACTCCTCAGTCTGAAGCAGGGGTTTGATCGCGCCCGGCGATGTCATTGCAGTTACCAAAATGCGACTGCCGATCCCACCGCGATTTGACTTGACTCCCACTAGTTTGATTTCGATCCAGTTGCGTTTGAGCGTTGAATTGCAGCGAAGCAACTGTGGAACGGCATTGATGCAGTTCATGGCGACATCCATAACACCGTCGTTGTTGTAATCGCCGAACGCACATCCGCGTGCAGGCGCATTCTCCAGAATCCCGGGACCGCCCTGGCTCGTAACTTCTTCAAATCTCCCATTGCGAAGGTTGCGGTAGAGGTATTTGTGTTCGGCATATTTCAAATCCCCTTTTGACCGGTCGACTTCCGGATAGACATGCCCATTCGACATGAGAATGTCGAGCCGCATGCGATCGCACTTTGGGGAAGAACATCCGCATCGCGAAATCCATAGTACTTGAAGGGGGTGGCTGCTGGAGAGCATGGCCAAATCAGGCAGCAGTGCAAGAACGATAACAATGCTCCCGCCGTCATGCGACGCAGTTTCGGCCTGCCGATTTTGCTTGATAGAGGGCCTCGTCTGCAACCTTAACAAGGAGCGTAGGAAGCGACCGAAGCTGGGGTATTTGTGTGGCGCAGCCCACACTGGCAGTGACGACAGATTGTGGATTGTCTTCGTGCGGGATTTGCCGCTGTTCCAGGGACTTGCGAATCTGCTCGGCGATCGATTTTGCTCCGGCGGCATCGGTGCCAGGCAAAACAACAACAAACTCTTCGCCGCCATAACGGGCCAACAGGTCCGTGGGCCGATGAATGCAGGAAGCGATCGTTCGGGCAACCTCCTTAAGGCAGTTGTCTCCGGAAACATGACCATACCGATCGTTGTATCGCTTGAATTGGTCGACATCGATCATGAGTATGGAAACTGCGGTGTGGGAACGGATGGCACGGAGCCACTCGCCTTCGAGGAACTCGTCGAAGCTCCTGCGATTGGCGACACCCGTGAGAGCGTCGATGCTTGCCAGGCTTTCCACCAATCCGAGGGCCTTGCTCAGGTCGTCTTCCGCAGCCTTGCGGCTGGAAATATCGTGCAAGACATGGATGAAGCCAGCAGGAGCGCCGGTCTCCGGGTCGCGATGGAGAACCAGATTGGCTTCCAGCCAGAGAAATCCGCCGTCTTTCTTCTTGCACCGGTAGTCCAGGGCATTGAAAGTCCTGCCGGCGCGGCACTGCTCGTAGAGCCTGGACACTGCGTCGAGATCGTCGGGATGAATCAGTTGGCCGTGGCCGAGATGAAGGAATTCGCGCCGTTCCCAACCGAGCAACTGCGTTACCGCGGGAGAAACATATTGGCGATCCCACTCAAGATTCTGGAGCATGACGACGTCGTGCGAACCTTCCGCGAGAAGGCGAAAGCGCAGTTCGCTGGCAGCAAGGTTGACTTCAAGACGGTGTCTCTCCGCGAGAATCACCTCCATAATGTAGAGAACGATCATGCAGACAAAGGTGAAGAACTGCATGATCAGGGTGCGTGGGGAGAGGGATGAAAAGCTCGTGAGCGCAATGGGCCCATGGCCGTGAGCGGTAGAGTAACCGGCAATGATAGAGACAGCGAGAAGGCCGATGGAAGAGCCTGCCAGACCCAGCCGAACCTCAACCAGCAGCAGAAACGGAAGAATCAGGAAGAGAAGCGGTAATGTTGTCTGCCAGAAAACCAAGATGCTAACGGCACAGAGCAAGGCGAACAGAGATGCGATCTCAAACCATCCGCGATTTGAAAATGGCGACCGTTTCTGTAGTCCGAGATAAAGTGGAGTGACGATGGAGACGCCAAGAGCATGGGCGGTGAACCACTGCTGGAAGGCCTCAAGGGTCGGTCTTCCAGGCGATCCCGAAAGGTAGCACGCGGCGAAGAGAGACGCGACGGCGGGAGCCAGCACGACTCCGAAAGCCAGAAAGCGAACAAGTTGATCCGGCCGCGTGAGAGAGCGTTGCTGCGAAAAGACAGGTTGCAGCAGCCATGCCGCCAGCAAAACCTCGATCGCATTGCATCCTGCCAGGTAGAGCATGTCCGGAAAAGACCTGGGCAGCGGAGCGAACATGTTGGCCAGCAGATCGATGAACACCGCAACCGCTAAATAGACTGGCCATTGCCTTCGCGGCAGGCAGAGAAGAATCCCGATCAAGAGCCCCGTCGTGGGCCATAGGATGCTGATGCTCCCCGAGCCCCAGGAAGAGGCATTGAGCAGGATGGCGCCGCAGGAAACGCATCCAAGAGCGACTGCAGTACCAGCCAGGTGCATGAGAGAGAGCGAGCCGCGGTGCTCCTGTGGCAATTCAGAGCTTGCAAGAGTCATAGGGTTCCTGGGGTCTTCTCCAATACACGGCTGAATCGGATTCCCTTACACAAGTCGATTCGCAAAAACTCGCTTTAGCGGACGTATTTGCTCAGCCTATTGACATTCATAGTAACCCGGCCCAACTGAAAAGGCGCTGGAATCGCGATGGCCATTCTTCGGACCGGGAAACCCCGATCTGAGTCGGTCGCAAGGCCGATGAGTGGTGAAGCATGGGCCGGGCTCTGCTATCCTTAACCGTTTACTTGTACCAGGAGTGGCTATGCCGGAGAACAGAGCGCGGAAGCATCATCAGGACAGGGTGGCGGAGACGCTGCGGCTGGAAATTGGGACCATGATCGACGGCGAGCTCTCTGACCCGCGCATCAGCAACTGCTACGTCAGCGAAGTGGCGCTCAATCCGGGTGGAAAATCGGCGCGCGTGTACGTGGCTGTCGATAGCGCGGTGAAAGACATTGTGCAGGCGGAAAAAGACACCATTGCCGGATTGGAGGCGGCCAAGGGCTACATTCGCTATGAGTTGAAAGAGCGGATGGGAGTGCGCAATGTGCCGGACCTGGCCTTTCTCGCCGACCGTTCGGGGCGATTCCAGGCGCGCATTGAGGAGTTGATGGACCGGTCGCGCAAGCGGAACAAGTATGCCAAGGAGCCTGAGCCGGTTGCGGAAAGTCCTTTGGCGGACGAGAAGACGCCGGCGCAGTAGATTTCTGTGAAGGGGTACTCAAACTCTAATGTGCCCAAGAGCAGGTCCCCTTCGGCAGGCTCAGGGCAGGCTTTCGACTCCGCTGAAGTACGCTTCGCTGCTGATGAACAGGCCGGTTGAGGGTTGAGGTTCCCCGCCCTTGCGACAGAAAAAAGTCGCAAGAACGGGGCACGGGGCATTTGTGGCGAGCCAAGCACAGCGCTCATTACAGTTGTAACTTGCCGGCGCAAGTCATGAAGCTCAGGATGACAGGTCAATTTCCGATATGAGCATTGGGGACAGGACGGTAGCTGGTTTCAACAGTCTTCGGCATGAAGGCCCTTGAGATTGTGCGCAAATCTGTTAGCCTTGTCCCTGTCGAAACCGAGCACTACCTCCGCGTTTCTGTGCGGGCCAAAAACCGGCAAGGAGGCTCCCCCAAAGCCTGACCGAAGCCGGGAAAGCCGGTTCAGCCGGAAACCCCAGAGCCGATGCCAGGCTCTGAGCCCGACTGCACTGGAAACGCTGGAATTGGAGAAACCCTCGAAGTGGAGACTGCGCCGCAACCAATTGCTCCAAACACGCCCGAAGACCGGCGCAAACGGCAGGCCCGTTGGGCCACCATCGCCGAGGCAACTGTATTTCTTCTTTCCACCGTTTTTTTTCTCTCTTACGGGTTGACGCCGCTGCTGGGAGGCGATGGATTGGGCTTGGTGGGCGCCGATGAGCCTCGCTATGCGCAGATTGCGCACGAGATGCTGGATCGGTTCGACTCCGCGCACACCCTGAGCGACCGCCTGAGCGCCTGCGTAACACCTTATCTTTATGGTCACCCCTGGCTGGAAAAGCCGGCACTCTACTATTGGCGGGCCATGTTCACATTTCAGGACTTCGGCGTACACGACTGGAGCGCCCGGCTGCCTTCGACCAGCTTCGCCTTCGTCATGGCCGCCTTGATCTACCTGCACATGAGGCGTTTCCGGCCCGGAGGGCACCTGGACGCAGCTCTCATCACAGTGGCTTGCGCGGGCATTATTGGATTTGCCCGCGGGGCATCGACAGACATGCAGATGGCGGCGCCCCTGGCAATTGGCCTGCTCGGCTGGTATGCCTGGTATGAGACCGACTCGAAATTCTGGCTCTTCGACATTTATTTCTTCACCGGTGTGGCTACGCTGGCCAAGGGACCGGTCGCGCCTTTTCTGGCTTTCGTCATCATCGCGGCTTTCGCATTCCTGCGACGCGAGTGGTCGATCCTGCTGCGATCGTTCTGGTGGCCGGGCGTGGTTCTCTACTTTGCCATGGTGCTTCCCTGGTTTATCGCCGTCCAGCTTCAGAACCCAACGTTTTTCCGCGAGTTCTTCCTCGAGCACAACCTGGAGCGCTTCGCCACCGACCGCTATCAGCATGTTCAGCCGGTCTGGTACTACCTGATAGTCGTGGCGCTCGCCATGATGCCGTGGACGGTGATTTCCGTTCGCGCGCTGGTCGATGGCATCCAGACTTCCGTGGCGGAGTGGCGCCTGCGCCGGCTGCATCCGCGCCGCCGCGTTCCCAACCGCCCCGGAGATGCTTTTCCTGAGTTTCTGGTTCTCTGGGCGCTCATTCCCATTGTCTTCTTCAGTTTCTCCCAGTCAAAACTGCCGGGTTACGTTCTGCCCTCGATTCCGCCGCTGGCCATCCTGACGGGCGACTACCTTTTTCGCCGCCGCCAGCCGGGTCTCAATCGTTGGGTACTCCTCGGTCACTCGGTATTGTGCGGCGTGATGACGATGTTTGCGCTGTTGCTGCCGTGGTTCGTGGCGCACGGAGCCAAGGTTCCCCCACCCCACGCAATGGCGATTGCGGCTTTGTCCGCCGCGGGCGCGGCGCTGCTGATCCTGATCGTGGTCAAGAGCTATGGCGTGGCCAGGCTCCGTCTGGTCACAACGTGCATTCTGGCTGTCCTTGTCCTGTTTCTCTATGGCGTGGGGCCGTTCTTCGGCATTCCCGCGGTGGGCGCCACCAAGCGCGTGATTCACCTGCTTGACCGTAACTACTCCGCCCGCCCGCTGGCCGATCGCCTGGCTACCGTAGCCCCCCCCGATGAAACCGTCGCGGTTTTTGAGGTCCGGCGCGACGTCGAGTATGGCCTCTCGTTCTACCGCAATCGCGAAGTCATCAACTACAAGCAAGACGGCGTTCCGGACGGCCAGCACCTGCTCGTGGTCCGGGTGACCGGCCGCAACGGCATTGACTTGCACACTCTTTCCGAACTGGATGAATACCTTGAGGGCCGCCATTACGAGCAGCTTTTTACCTGGCCGGAACAGGGGCTTGTAGTCTATATGGTTGGCAGCCGGTAGGCTGTTACGCAGGTGTCCAACTTGCTTTCAGCGGAAAAAAATGGCACAGTGGCCGGGAGGCCCAATACGTATCCACCGGCTCTCGTGCTCTAGCGGCCCGCGCCTTGACCGCTTTCAGGTTACCAACCCAGCCGTCCAACATTGGGGAGAAGATGCATGGCCACCGGCGTTTCCATCGAGATCCTCGACCTGCGGCACTTCGCGGCGCCGGTGCTCCGGCCTGTGCTCGATGCCGAGGGTGAGGTGTGGAAGCAGCGGTTGCATTGGGACTACCGGACTTCTTCCAAGCTGCTGATGCAGTATCTGGACAGTCACATGCTGCCGGGGTACGCGGCTTTGGAGGGCGGACAGGTTACCGGATACGCTTTTTGCGTGTATGAAGAGACCAAGGCGGTGATTGGCGACGTGTTTGCCCTCGGCAGCAACCCTGCCGGTCTGGATGCCGCTCCTGGTATCGGAGTACCACCTTCTCACCAGGTTCCGGCTTCTTCACTTGAAATCGAGCAGACCCTGCTGAAGCATCTCTTTGAGACGCTGCTGAACTCGCCGCATGTCGACCGCATAGAGTCGCAGCTTCTGCTGCACCCGTCGGGCGTACACTCCGGCATCTTTCGCCAGGCGGGTTTCCAGGTCTGCAGGCGTCTTTTCATGGTGCAGCAGCTTCATGGCCTTTGGAACCAGCCTCATGTCGAACTGCAGCACGGCCTGGAATTGCGCGGATGGCGCGACGAGGATTTAACTCCTGCCGGCCAACTGATCTTCGAGGCCTACGGCGATCATCCCGACAGCGTCATCAACGACCAGTACCGCTCCATCCACGGCTCGCAGCGGTTCCTGCACAACATTGTCCGCTACTCGGGCTGCGGAGCTTTTTCAGCGCAGGTTTCGCATGTGGTGGTCGATCGGCATACCAAGCAACTGGTGGCTGTTGTGCTGGGCTCGCGGGTGAGCGCACAGAGTGGGCACATTACGCAGCTCTGCGTCCATCCCCGCTACCGTCGACTTGGTCTGGCCCGCATGCTGCTTTCGGTGGCGGCATTCCACTTTATGCGGCATGGAGCTACCGAGATATCGCTGACCGTCACCGAATCGAATACCAGGGCGATTGAGCTTTATCTCTCGGAAGGCTATGTCTGCGCGCATACGTTCGACGCCGCGGTCTGGGAGCGGGGGCGGATCTTGTGAATGGCTTGTGGTTCGTGGTTTTCCCACCCTTCGCCAGGAAAAAGGCGAAGGATGGGGCACCCAGGCAGGGTGGGTAGCCAGGAGCGGGAACCCGATCAGGTTAGCGGGCGATCAGGAACATCAGCCAACTGAGCACGATCGCGGAGCCTACGAAGAGCACGAAGCAGTAGAGGCCGTAGCGAACCATCTTCCGCGGCGTCTCTCGCTGGGTGATGCCGAAGACTACCGACGCGAACAATGCGAACAGCAATACCGCTAAGAAATGAGAGGGCCTGAACACTAGGCTTTCCTCCCGGTGCGAAGATTGTGCGCATCCACGGCCGAGATCACGTTCAAGAGCCCCGCGACCACGATGAACCGCGTTCCATAGTCTCCGGTTGTCACCGTAATCTGGTCAGCGCCCCATCCAGCAGCGCGGCTCACGATGTAGAGCAAGCCATTGCCCAGGTCGCCGGCCAGCCCCAGCATGTCCAGAATGTCGTGTGCGCCTGCGTAAAGCTTGCCCTGCATGGCAATACCGATAGCGAACATGCCCAGGATAGACGCAGAGAGCAGCGCTCCGCGGCCCCACTTGCGCAGCAGAAAATGGCCCGCTCCGGGCACCAGCCAGCCGGCGATCAGCGGCAAGTAAACGAAGCCGCCTTCCGCCTGATTCTTCTTGTCTTGGGGATTTGCCATGCCTTCTTGACTATATCGTATTGGGGGCGGGGAATAGGGAACAGGGAATAGGGAATAGAGAACCGGGGCGCACCGTGGGGCGTGAAATGCCGAAGATCAATGTGGGCCGGGCATTTGTTATTCCCTATTCCCTATTCCCTGTTCCCTATTCCCTGCCTTTCAGATTCTCACCAGCTCGGTTTGGATTTTGCCGGTTACCCAGGCTTTGTCCTGGGAGGTGAGCATGTCGATTTCGCTACGGACGCCGAACTCGGGAAGATAGATTCCGGGCTCGACGGAGAAGCAGGTGTTGGGCAGGATGAGACGCTCGTCGTGGGTTTCGAGGTTGTCGAGATGCGCGCCGGGACCATGAATTTCGTGGGCGATGTTGTGGCCGGTGCGGTGGGTGAAGAATTTGCCAAGACCGGCCTCTTCGATGACTGCACGGGCTGCGTCGTCGCCTTGATAACCGCGGATGGGGCGGCCTGCAGCAAAGGCCTGCTCGACGGTCGCTATGGCTGCGTCGCGCGCGTTGCGGACCGTCTCAAAAATGTGCTGCTCAAATTCGGTGGGCTCGCGGCCGACTACGCCGGTCCAGGTGATGTCGTAGTAGATGGCGTTGGGCTTGTCCTGACGGCCCCAGATGTCGATGAGGACGAAATCGTCTTCGTGAATGGCCGCGGAACGTTCGGCTGTGGGCTCATAGTGCGAGTCGGAACTGTTCGCGTTGGCGCTGACGTTGGGGCCGTTCTCCCACACCAGGCATTCGCGGCGCATGGCCTCGCTGAGCCATTGCACCATCTCGAATTCTGTCAGATAGGGTGCTCCGCCTGCGGTGGGACGAACGCGGCGGCCCATCTCCTGCCAGGCCTCGGCCAGAATGTTATCGATGGCGACCTGGGCGACGGTGTGGCTGGCGATCTGCTCTTCGTTCAGGACGGCTTCGAACTGGCTTACCAGGTCGGCGGAGCTGACGATCTGCTTGCCCAGGCCGCGCAAGAATTCGACGGTGCCGGCGTCGACCATGGAGACATACATGATGGCGTTGTTGGGGGAATACTGCATGGCGATGCGGCGGGCATCGAAGAGCATGGCTTCAAGGCCGGCGTGCAGTTCCTGCCAGCTTGAGTATTGGCCTTTCGCGCCGGGAAGGGTGTCGAGCCGGCCCTGCTCGATGCGGTGGACGAGCTTGCGTGGGTCGCCCGCGGCGGGGATGTAGTAGTACCAGCGGCGTGTGATATGGGCCTTGGGGTCGAGGCCGAGGATGCCTGCCGCGATGGGGTCGCGGTGGTGGTGGTCGTAAAAGAGCCAGCCGTCGAAGCCGGCTTCGGTGATTGCCGCCTGGATCGCTTCTAAGTTCATAGGGGCATTCTACGCCGGAATGGCTACTATCGTGCGCCTGTTGAGGGATGGGATCACCCCCGCGATTTGTCCTTGCTTAGTCGAATGACTACAGGCATTCTTGGCCCGTAAGTGTTTGCGACATCCGAAAGGGCGGAGCCATGCGAGAGGGGCAATTCGACCTCACTTTCTGCAAGCCGGAGCGGCCAAGATTTGAAAACTTCAACCCCGACGCTAAGATTCCATACAGTGTCTCCGTCGAGGGCGTTTTTCACGCGATGCTGGACTTTGCCGATTTCCTTGAAACCGCAAACACTGCGCTTGCGCTGAAGAAGATGGAGCGGTTGGAGGACATGCTGATGCCCGCCAATTTCAGTAGCATGGTAGGCGAGTTCATTACCAGCAACCTTCCAAAGCATTGCGCCTCCATTGCAAAGAATACCTATCACAACGGGCACCCAGACTTGTTACCAGCGGGCAAGTATCCGAGAAATGCAGCACAGCATGCGGGGTCGGACGGAATTGAAGTCAAAGCATCCCGCTATTTGAGGGGATGGCAGCGGCACAATCAGGAAGATGCTTGGCTCATGGTATTTGTGTTTGAGAGTGGGAGGCCATCAGACGCAGCCAAAGGGAAACGAATGGGCTGTTTCCGATTCCTGGCGGTTTACGGAGAGTTATTGGGGAAGGCAGATTGGAAGTTTGATGGCCGAGGTCTGACGAGCCGACGCACGATCACCGCTACGGTTCTGCCTTCCGGCTACGAAAAGATGGCAAGGAACTGGATCTACAGAGCACCTGAATTAGCGGTCGAACCCTAAGCCAATCTGATCTCGCTCCACACGAATCTGGGATAACGGCTTGATCGCCTGACTAGCCAATTCAAAGTAAGACTTATACTTCTCAACCCCTACGCTTGCATAGCCGAGAGCTTCGGCGGCGGCCACGGTCGACCCCGACCCCATGAACGGATCGCAGACTACGCCCTCCCCCAATGGAAGAATCGACCAAACCAGCTCCCTCAGAAGCGCTTGTGGCTTTAGACTCGGATGCGGGGCAATCTCTCGCTCTGCCTTCGGGGTACGTCCAATGTCGAGAATGTCGGAAAAGGGCAATCCTTCCGGAAGCCGCCGAAAGCCTCCTGTGCCGAATTTGCGCAAGCATTCGCCTACTGTCATCCCCGGAGGAATGGGCTTCCGAAAGATACCCCAAGGCTCATACGCACCCCGAGGAAGGGAACATACCCCGGGGAACTCTTCCTCGGCATTCTTCGGGCGATCCCCACCGCGCAGTGTGCGAACAATCCTGATGATCTGGCCTCGGAATTCAAGGCCTCCCTCCACCAAGGCCGCGTACACCAATTGGGCGAGAAAAGAATTACACGCGAATACGACGTGTCCGCCCGGTAACAATGCATGATTGGCAGCTTTAGACCATTCGGAGAAGAATCGGTAGAGCTGCTTGCGCTCTCGATCGTTGAGTGCTGTAAATCGCGGAAGTGGTTGCCGTGTCGATCCGTCGAATGAAGGCGGAATACGCCAAATCCCCCCATTTCCGTTTGCCCGCTTCTCAATTTGATCGAATTCGTATTCCTTCACGCCGTAGGGCGGGTCGGTGACGATTCCATGAACTGAACCAGCCGGAATCCGGCCAAGCCACTCCAGGCAATCGGCGTGAATGATGGTCGCTTTGCCGACCTGGGCCCGCGTGTAATCCAACGCAAGATTACCGAGTTCTGTTGCCGCCAAGCTCATTAGACCAATGGTAGCCTACAACCTCCACTGTTGAACGGGTGCGTCAATTTTAAGTCGCGGGCTCGCACTTTTTTGGGACTCGACTTCCCGCTTACAGCGCAGCCATAGCTTCGGCCTGGCTGGGGAAGAGGCCGGCGTACTTGGTGATGCCGACCATGGTGAACACCTTGACGAAGTGCGCGGAGAGGCCGTAGGCATAGACCTTCTGGCCGGAGTTCGAGGCCTCAATGAGCAACTGAATGACCAGCGCAATGCCGCTCGAATTGATGTAGTCCACCTTGGTGAAATCCAGCAGGATGAGCTTGGCCGTGGCTTTGGGCAATGCCTGGTAGGTACCCAGAACTGCGTCCTTCGAGGTGCTGGCTATGTCCCCTTCAAAACGAAGGACGGTCACCGGATGTCCGGCTGGGGAAGTGAGCTGGTCAACATGCGACTTGGTTTCGCTCTGCACGATCGATGATCTCCATATGTTCTTGATTAAGCTTGTTCTTTATCCAGCCGGATCACCAGCCGGACATAGCTGCTTTTGCCGTCGGTCCCGGCCACCCACTCTGCCTCGTCGACCAGGGCCTGGATGAGGAACATGCCCATGCCGCGGGGGTCTTCTTCGCCGTGCATCTTGCGATCGATATCCGGCTTGGCGGGCTGGGTTTTCATGCCCTTGCCGTCGTCGATAACTTTCACTTCAAGGGAGTCTTCTCCGGCCGACATGACCACGCCTACAGACAATTTCTCGTTCAGGCGGTTGCCGTGCTCGATGGCGTTGATGCAGGCCTCGGCGACGGCGGTTTTCAGGTCTTCAATTCGATCTTCGCGGAAGCCCATCAGCTTGGCCACCGAGGCGGCCGTACTCATGGCCACCTTTTCGAAGCCCATCCGCGAAGGCAGCCGGACCTCGACGTTCGTGGTTTTCACTTTGCTCATGCCGGCATCTCCGGGATCGTGCTGCACCGGCACAGCGCCAGTGCTGTCATGTCGTCCGCCTGCGGTCCGCCTGCGGAGAAGGCGTCAAGGGTGGTCCACAATGCATCGAGAATACCATCTGCCTTCTGCGCCGGGCACGTAGAAAATTCATTTAAAAGACGTTCCGGCCCAAATTCCTCATCCCCTTTAAATACCTCCGTCAATCCGTCGGTATAGAAGAGGAGACGCGATCCGGGATTGAAGCTATGCTTTTCGATCGAATAGCGCATTCCCGGCAGTAGTCCAAGGGGCGTCCCGGCGGCGTTGAATTCGTGCGCTGCTCGACCAGGCTCAACCAGGAAGCCCGGGTTGTGACCCGCGTTCAGGACTTCAAGCTCGCCCGATTCCGGATGCAACTTCATGAAGATTGCCGTCACGTAGCGGCGTCGCGACTCCTCGCCCTCTTCCCAATGGTGCTGGTTGATGCGGTTGGCCAGCTCGTCCAGGGGCATGCCTGTCACTGCCATTGCCCGGAACGCCGAGCGGAAGCTGGTTGACACAATTGCCGAGGCCAGACCCTTGCCCGCCACGTCGGCCACAGCGATCAGCACGCTGCCGTCCGGTAACTCCACTATGTCCAGATAGTCGCCGCCGACCTCGTAGCACGTAGCCGACCGGAAGCCCAGCGAGTAACCTGGGATGGTTGTGAGTGTCTGCGGAAGGAGCGAACGCTGGATCAGGCGCGCCGCGTCCAGATCCTGCTGCACGCGGGCGAATGCCACGTTGCGCTTGTGGTTGCGGGCGTTTTCCAACGCTACCGCGGCCTGGAGTGAAAGACCTTCGATGAAGTCCGACTCGTAGAGGGTAAGTTCCCGCCCGTCCGGAGGCGCAACCAGCAGTTCCGTCATCCGCTTGCCGTCGCGGTCCTGCAGCGGAAAGCGCAGCACTCCAGCCGTATCGGCGGTCGGCTCGTCGCCGTAGACGTGCGGAGTACCCGCGAACGACGCACCAGCCATCTCGAGTTCACGCACCACGATGCGCAGCACCTGCTCCAGCACTTCTTCCTCGCGAATGGTGGAGTGGACCTGCCGCGAGGCCTCCAGCAGCGCCTGCAAACGGGCAACCTGCTGCTGCAGGTCGATCGTTTCGTCATTCCCAGGCAGATGCACCCCAGTCGCCATTGCTCACTGTCCTCCGTGGATTTTCACTCTACCATGGCGGCGGCAAAGCTGGCCAAGAGCGCGGCCATCTATCCGGCTCGCCCTTATTCTAGCGGCACGAGGATAACTCAAGCGGTGACAAGCGCGGAGCCGCTCGCCTTTTTATTTGATTACGATCAGGTTCATGCTCCAGGGCGTTAGGGTCAGCGTCAGCGGCAGGGTCTGCTGGCCGAGACTTTGGGTGGTTGGCGCGGGCCATAGGTTGGTCTGCGACTGGTCGTAGAGGGCCTTGTCGTAAGTGGTGAAGGTGACGCTTGACGAGGTGGACTGGCCCGACACTGTGACAGTAATTGGCTGGCTGGTGGTCTGGTTGGTGTTGAAGATGAACAGGGCCGTTCCGCCGTTGTTGGTGGCCGCATAGGCGCGCACGTCGGTCGTATCGCCGGCAACGGCGGGAGTGAGGACAGACTCGCCGTTGACGGCTATGCTGCTGAAGAGTTGGTAGGCGCGCGCGGTGGGCAGCAAGGTTCCGGCCTGCAATTGTTCGTTCTCGCAGTCGTATTCCGGAAGCCCGTCGGAGAAGACCATGTAGCCGCCGAAGTCCTGCCAGCCGTAGAGCGAGCTGGAGAAGTTTGCGCCGGTTCCCGATGCGGAATCCTCGCAACCGCCAAAGCCGATCCACCAAGTAGCGCGCGAGACGCCGGCGTTCATCATTTCGCCCAAAATCTGGCCGGCAAACAGGGCCTGGGTAATCGACATGGATTGCTTGCCTGGATTGGTGTAGACGGAGCCCATTTCGCCAACGTAGATGGGCGTGTCGGGAGTTCCCCACTTGGCCAGTTCGGCTTTAACGGTATTGAGGTCTGTGGTCAGATTCGGCGCAAGTCGCTGTACCAGGGCCGCATCGTTCTCCTGCCCTGGCGTCTGTGGATAATAGTGGAATTCGACGAAGTCGTAGGAGCCTTTGGCATTGGCCAGCACGGTATTGTCCCATCCTCCGTCAACGTCATCTCCTTCAACAACGACGCCGACCAGCGTTTTGGGGCTGGCCGCTTTGATGGACTGGTAGTAGCCGGAGGCTCCCACGACCGCGGCGGCGTAGGTTGCGGGATCGTTGGGGGTAGAATGCAGGTCTTCTTCCCAGCCTGATCCATACACTTCGTTGCCCACCGTCATGTGGCTGACAGTAATGCCGTCGGCCAGCGCGGCAGTGGCCCATGCGGCAGCTTCGCTTGGTTCGCCGCCCCCGTTGCATGCCGGGTTAGTGCCATAGTCTGCCGTGAGCGCTACATCGAGCCCCGCCGGAACGGCGATGTCGTTGACGAAATTCGAAAAGACGTCGTTGGAATCGGGTGTGCCGCCTCCGTAAGGGAGGTTCTGGCAATTGGAGTTGGTCTGCCAGTGATATACATCGGACCACGATCCGCCCGGCCATCGCACCGCCTTTATTCCGGCGGTCTGGAAAGCATCCACAATTGCGGATTGGTTGGCGACCAGGTCGTACCAGGCAGCCATGTTCATGCCGAGAAGCTGGTCGGTGACCGGAATGCCGGGACTTGAGGGGTCCACTGTGACCGTGGTTTGCGATGAACCCACTGTTACCGTTGCAGTCGAAGTGACCGCTGTCCCGCTGGCGGGAGTGACCGTGAGCGTATAAGTAGTTGTTTTTGCTGGGCTCACTGACACTGCGACTCCGGTGGTGACGGAAAGATTGCCGGGGGTGATCACGCCAGTGCCGCCAGAGAAGACCCCAGTCAGACTCGAGCTTTGGCCGGCAGTAATGGTGGCCTGGCTGGCGACAAAACTAGTGATGGAGGCTGGCGCGGTTACTGTTCCGGTCCCTTGTCCTGAACCTCCGCCACAACCGGTCGTGCCCGCGAAAGCCAGGCTAAGAGCTATGGTACTCAGCGAAAAAGCAAGAGACCGCCTCATGAGTTTTCCTGTGTGAATAATTTGAGTTGTTTTGCGACAGGAAATGATACCGCTATCAATCGTTGACTTGTCTACCGAATTCGAGGGCGACTGGGTTACTTGCGATGGGCCGCATGTGCGATTACCGGAGCGCGAGCCGCTTTGCAAGGCCTCAGCGGTTCACGACAGTGCGAATATCCCGGGTCTCAAGAATCCGCTTGCGATACCCGTGCTTGGCCACATTCAGCATTGCCCGCCCAATCTCTCGTGTTGATGTCACCAGGTTCGGCAGCGACCAGCGCAAGAGCGGCATGAGCGGTTTCAATACGAAATAGAAAACACGGTAGACCGGTGTCTTCGACTTGATTCCATCCATGGGCTCGATAAAGCCGGGGCGAAACATGAACGCGGAGAATGGCAGCCGGAGGAGCGCATTCTCGGTCCGGCCCTTTACGCGCGCCCACATGGTACTGCCTTTCTCGGTGCTATCTGTGCCCGTGCCCGAAACATAAATAAACGTCATGTGCGGATTCAGGCGGCTCAAGGTCTCGGCAGCCGCCATGGTCAGGTCGTAGGTTACGCCTGTGTAGTCCGCCTCATTCATCCCGCTCGAAGATACCCCAAGGCAGAAAAAACAGGCGTCGAAGTCCGCAAGCTCACCCTCAATCTCTGTATAGCTCGATAAATCGCGCTGCACAATCTCTTTCAGCTTCGGATCATGAACGCCGCTAGCCGTGCGCCCGATGGTGACCGCCAGCTCAACGTCCGGGTCGCGCAGACATTCACGCAAAACCCCTTGCCCCACCATCCCGGTCGCGCCAAAAACCAGTACCCTCATTGATTCATTCACCCCTGGATCAAAGCATAATCTCCTGGTTCTCCGCTTCCGCTGTTTGATACTCGTGTTGTGCGCGAAGCATTCGTCTTGTCGATGGGCTTGGCATTTCTGACAGGAGCTTGTTCCTGCGGCGCGCAGGCCCCGCCCAACTGGGCCTCCGCCGTGGCTTATGCGGCGCGGTCGGCACCGCAAGCACGCATCGTTGTCCTCGATATTGCCACGGGCCACCTGCTCGCTTCGAGCCATCTGCCGGAAGCGGCCCGGACCGTTGCCGCTCCCGGCTCAACACTCAAACCGCTCGTGCTTTTCGGGCTGGTGGACTCAGGACGTTGGGACCCAACCCGGCGTATCGCCTGCACACGCAATTTACGCCTTGCGGGCCGATCGCTCAACTGCTCTCATCCAGCCGCCGATCCGATGGATGCGCGGCAGGCACTGGCCTGGTCATGCAACACTTACTTCGCGACCGTGGCTGCCACCCTTGAGCATGGCGAGTTGCACCGCTTGCTGGCGCCTACGGGGCTTCTTGGGCAGACCGGACTGGCTCCCAATGAAGCCACCGCTGCTTTCCGCGATCCGAGCACACCGGACGAAACCAGCCTGGCGTTACTTGGGGTGGACGGGATTCGCGTAACGCCGCTAGAACTCGCCGCGGCCTACCGCTGGCTCGCTATTCAGCTTGCGGCTCATGAAAGCTCTGCTGCCGCGCAGGTGGTTCAAGCCGGTCTGGCCGACTCTGCCAGCTTTGGAATTGCATCTTCAGCGTCGCGGGGCGGGGTCTCCGTTGCAGGCAAAACCGGCACTGCCAACCTTGGTCCTGGAACTCCCTCCCATGGCTGGTTTGCCGGACTCGCGCCAGCCGATCGGCCGCGCGTGGTGGTGGTCGTCTACCTTCCCGCCGGCCACGGAGCCAATGCCGCACAGGTTGCCGCGGACTTGCTTTCTCACTCTCCCCTCAGGCGGCCTCAGCCATGATCGGGTTCGTGCGAGCGATCGGTTTCCTCGTGGTCCTCCTCTCTGCATTTGCATTTGGCCAATCTCCCTCGGCGCATCCTCTGGCCACGGTGCGGGTCGGCCTCTGGACGCTTTGGCACGACAAGGCGCTTACTGTTTCTTCAGCGCCGGATGGGGCCGCTACGCTGCGCATATGCGGCGAAGGGAATGATTGCGCATTCGCCGCGCGTGCTACGCCGATAGGGATTCGTGCTACGGGAAACCGGCTTGCGGTTGGCAAAGGGCCGGATGCCGCGTCGATCGAAATCGCCGGTCCTGTCAGTTTGAGCGCACATAGCGAATCGCTCACGCTCCGAAACCCTCTGCGCATCTCGGCACGGAATGGGGAACTCGTCCTTGCTGTAACACTGCCTGTTGAGTCGTATGTGGAGCGCGTGGTGGCCAGCGAAAGCGGGACAGCAGACAGCGCTGAGTCTCTGAAGGCGCTGGCGGTGGTTGTCCGCTCGTTTGCGCTGCATCTCGCTCACGGACACCGCGATTACGACCTCTGCGACTCGACTCATTGCCAGCTTTTGCATTGGGGGAGTGGGGGCTACCGCCGGGCTGCGCACGCGGCTACGCTGGCCACGGCGGGGGAGACGCTCTGGTTTCATGGCCAACGTGCGGAAGCATGGTTCCATCAGAATTGCGGGGGGCGGACTGCTTCGCCTCAGGAGGCGTGGCCCGCGACGGCGAAGGGCAGGGAAGCATTGCGCCGTCCCATGCCCTGGCTTGCTTCGCGCACCGACCCTTACTGCACCGCCGGTGGCGCTCGCGAATGGTCGACAAGCCTTTCTCTTGCCGACCTGAGTGCTGCGCTGGCAACTGCTGGCCTGGTGCGTCCCGGCTGGAAGTCTCTCACCGTCGCACGGCGCGGAGAATCCGGTAGGGCGGTGGCGCTGCTGGTTGGCTCTGCGGAAGTTTCCGCCGAAGATTTCCGTCTCGCCATTGGGCGCGCGATGGGATGGGGCAAGATACTCAGCACGTGGTTTGAGGTGTCGGCGCAAGGCGACCAGTTCTTCTTCCATGGGCGCGGGTCGGGGCATGGCGTGGGTCTTTGTCAGGCTGGAGCCGCCGCTATGTCTGCTGCTGGCCGCGACTACGGGCAGATTCTTGCGCAGTATTTCCCGGGCGCTATCGTGGCAGATGAGGCAACCGGCTTATCGTGGCAGGCCCTCAGCGGGCAGGGTTTCAAACTTGAGACATTGAACGCGACTGATTCTTCTTATTTGCCGCAACTCAACCAGGCGCTTGCTGAGGCAGAATCCCGCTCCGGCCTGCAGACTGACGGCCCTATCACCGTTCGCGCATTTCGTTCCACGCCGGCGTTTCGCGACGCGACGCTGGCTCCCGGCTGGGTCGCGGCATTTACTGAGGGCAACTGGATTGCGATGCAACCGCTCGCGACGCTTGCTGCGCGCAAACTCCTCGGGCCGATCTTGCTACACGAGTTTCTGCACGCTCTGGTCGAGGCGCAGGCCGCGTCGAACACGCCGTTGTGGCTGAGGGAGGGGCTGGTCGAGGCTTGGGCCACAAACAGTGGGGTGAGGCCAAGCGCGTTGCCGCCAGCACTCAAACTCGATCAGGTCGATGGCGCCCTTGATCGCGCCGCAAGCGAGGCCCAGTCCCAGGCCGCTCATCACGCTGCTGGATGGTACGTGCAGCGGCTGCTCGATCGCTACGGCCGGGCCCAAGTGTTGGGCTGGTTGCGCAATGGTGTGCCCGCAAACATCCTCGCGGACCCCCGCTGATTTATCCTTCCATCGATGCCTCAGACCCTGTCCGTAGCCATGATTGCCATGAACGAGGAGGCGAACCTGCCCCGCACCCTCGAGTCCGTCCGCTGGGCCGACGAGATCGTCGTTGTCGATTCCGGCTCCAAAGATCGCACGCTGGAAATCGCGCAATCCTTCGGTGCAAAGACCAGTTATCACGCGTTTGGCGGGCATGGGGAACAGAAGAATGTTGCGCTGGATCTGTGTACCTCGGAATGGATTCTGCTTCTGGATGCGGATGAGGTTCTGACGCCGAAGTTGCAGGACGAGATTCGGCAGGTATTGTCCGGCGAACCGAAGTTCGATGCTTACTGGATTCCGCGGCTGAACCTTTATTACGGGCGGTGGATTCGCCACGGAGGCTTCTATCCGGATCGCAAGCTGAGGCTTTTCCGGCGTGGGTCGGCACGCCTGAGTGAAGGCGTGGGTCCGCATTCGACGCCGCAGTTCACCGGGCCGAGAGGCAAGCTTAAAGGCGATATGCTGCACTACGCGTATCCAACTATGGGCATCTATCTCGAGCACATGAACCGGTATAGCTCTGAGATAGCTCAACTACTGGCGAACAAGGGGCGAGTTAGTAAGTCATGGCCGGCATTCATCTGGAATGTTGTTGCGAATCCGGCGGCGACTTTTCTTTATAACTACTTTTTCCGGCTGGGCTTTCTGGATGGCCGCGAAGGTCTGATCCTGCACATGAACCACTCCGTCTACATCCACTGGAAGTTCATCAAGGCGTGGCGAATCGGGCAAGGAAAGGGTTAAGCTTCCCACTGTGTGCCAGGGATGGATTTCAACCCTATACCGGGGTGTCGTCGGGCGGCGGAATCTCAGCGCGTGCCCTGAGGTCCCCGTTGGGTGGTCCAGCCAAAACCGGAACCGGTACTAGCACTTCTTCTGTGGGCGGCGTTGATGGGCGCTTGCTGAACAGCGTGGCCCACCACCCAAGCAGCAGCACCCAACTGACCACAGCGAGCAGGTAAGTCGCGATCAGCTTCCACACCACGGCCCACTCTTGTGCGGCTACGGAACCCTTGGGCATCGCGTTGAAGAAATGACTGGGGAGCCAGACGCCGAGCAGCGTTGCGACTACAACGCCGACCCACCACCGCCAGTTGAAAAGGAACCTGATAACTCTGCCCCACGGGAGACGCCAGCCCCATTGTGTTGAAGCCGCGGCATAGGGGATGAGCTTGGCCGGGAGAATTATCCAGCGAATTACCCACTCGAAAACTGTAAGCCCCCGCTGAATGTGTTCATAGGTAAACACGGTGGCCCGCGCGTGGGCTGAGCCTTTCGAGTTCAGATAACCCGCCAGCAGCGGGATCTGATCGTCGAACCAGTCCAACAGCGCCCAAACAGCCGCGCCCAAAGCAATCCAAACCAGCAGCGCAACCGCACCCCAAACCAGCTTGACGCGCTTTCCGTCGTCGTCCGCAAACTTGCGCACTGTGCCGGCCTGCAACTCCAGCGCACAAAGAATCAGCAGCAGTGGGATAAGCAAGCTGAGAGCCACTTGCCAGATGTGCTTGTCGGGCAGCCGCGTCCATGCGAGGCCGGCAAGGATCAGAACCAGCGTCAACCCAAATTGAAGCGCAACCCAAATCCAACTGAGGCGCAAACGATGAAACAGATCTTTAAAGTTCTTCACGGTTGCACCTCCAGAGTTGCCGGGTCGGTTGTGACTTCAATGCCCGGTTGATACATGGGCCCTGCCTGCGCTGGGCTGATGGCAAACTTCCCTGGGTTGACCACCTTCAACAGGTAAACATACTCGCGGCGCTTGCTGATGTCGGTATTGAAGAATGCCGCCCGGTCATCGTGATACTCCTTCCGCGTAAACCAGTCTGCCCACCAATCCGGCTTGTGATTCAGCGTGTAAAGTTCCGTGTGGTCGAGGAACTCCGTCCCCGCCGGAATGGGGTCCTCGGCCAGCAGATACTTCCAGTCTGTTCCATTCACCGCAAGCTCCACCGCGATAATGTCTCCCACATGAACGGGACCTTTCAGCGGAACAAGGTCGTAGGTGATGGGATCGGCCGGTTTGGGCTGGTTCTTCTGCAGCACGTAATAGTCGCGCGTGATATTCAGCGCCAGCTTCTCCTGCTGGAACAGCTTTTTGTCCGCCGAATACCAGGCACTCTCCGTCGACCAATATGTAATGCCGTTGCCGGTTTTGCGGATGGTCACCTGGCCTCCGTTGCCTGCCTGCGACGCTGGAACAGTGAGCTTCCATGGAAGCGCAAAGCCATCGCCTACGCCAAAGTGCCGCTTGCCTGCACTGGTTCCGTTCACCAGCACTTCTACGTCGGAGGTGTTAGCTAACTCGCCGCTCAACGATAGGTAATCGGTAAGTCCCTGGATGACCATTGCTGTTTGCTTGGTCGACTCCCAGTAGTCGCCATTGCGATGTCCGGCTAGCCACACCGCCGCCTTTACAAGCAGCCCGCTGCTCTTGGATTGCCGCGTCAGCAGTTTCAGCGCGAAGGCCGTGGTTTCAGGGGTGGTGTCATCCCAATAGTCCAGCAGACCGTCGTAATTTCCCGACCAATAGGCATCGCCGCCGGTGGTTTTGGACTTCTTCTCCAGCATGTTCGCAGCTTCTTTCGCACGGGCATCCCCTGCGGCGTCCAGAGCCAATCCAACCAGCGCAAGGCCTTCGTCGCTGAGCTTGCCGCGGTTGCTCCAGGATTTGTCGAGTCCATCCTTTGGCGCGCCGCCGGTGGTGGCCAGAGCGTAGACGGTGTAGGCCCGCAGGTCGGCAATCATGTCGGAGTGCGCGGTCAACATGGATTCAAGCCACCAGCGGCCGCGGTTCAACCGGGCGTCATCCACTGTGTAACCGGCGTCCTTGGCCTGGCCAAGACCGCTGACCACATAGGCGGTCATGAAGACGCGGCTCTGATCGTCGGGCCACCAGCCCCAGCCGCCATCGTCGTGCTGGAAGCTATAGAGCCGATCGAGGCCCGCGCGCACCATGGTATTCAATGTGGCGCGATCCACCGGGGGCTTGAGGTGCAGCTTGTCCACCGCCTGCGCCACGATCACGTCCGGCAGGAAGCTGGACATGGTCTGTTCCGTGCAGCCCCATGGATAACTGGTGAGATAGTCGAGCGCATCGAACACGGTGCCCGCCACGCTGGGCGCAACGGTAACTATGAGCCCGCGTGTACCGGCGTCGGAGTTAGCTGGATAACTATAACTCCAGTCACTCTGTGCAGTGCCGGAGAAAACTACCCCAGAGCCCGCCGCGCGCAGCTTTACTCCATACGGCAGCACCGGCAGCGGCATCTCCAGCGCGTCACTCTCTTCATTCGTGAGAGCCTTGGCCGTCAATACAGCGGTGCCTGTCGTGTGCGCCTTTACGCGCCACTCTGCGAAGTTTTCACCCTTGGCGGGAATGTTGACGACCTGCTGCTGTCCGCCCACGACTTCCAGACCTTGTACATCGAGGGCAAAGGTTACGTCCTTGGCTGTCTCAAGGTAGTTATGCGCAATTACGCGCAGAGTTACTTCGTCGCCCTGCCTGAAGAACCTTGGTGCAGCCAACCGCACAATCAGATTCTTCCTCACCAGCACGCGCGTCACTACGCCGCCCGCCTTGCCGTCGTCGGTCATGGCGCGGATGGTGGTGCGCCAGGTGGTGAGCGCATCGGGGAAGTTGAACTCCACCTTTGCGTGGCCATCGGGGCCGGTGTGTACATTCGGATTCCAATACGCGGTATCCGGAAAGGCCTTGCGCACCTTGGGTACTACGAGGTCCGATCCCGGCTTCACCTGCGCCAGGCGCGGATGGTAGAGGCCGTTGGCGAGTTGAGCGAGGAGCGGGCTCTTCAATCCAGCCTCGCCGGAGAAATAAAACTCGAACGAGGTCTGCGGTTCCAATTGGACATATCTTTTTGGATAGAAAGAGGCGACCATGTCTCCGCTCTCATCCGGCCGCACGGAGTAGAGCGCCTCATCCACTTCGCCGAAGCTCAGGTCCGCCTCCACCGGCTTGCCTTTGTAGTCCAACGCGAGCACGTCGAAGCTGCCCTTTTCTCCAGGCAAATACATTGCCTTGCTGGGCGTTGCGGTGACCGTCAGAGTCCGCTCCACATATGGCACTTTCAGGTTCTTCTGCGCCGTGACGATCTGGTCATTTTGGACAATGATTGCGCTGACGACGAGATTCGGCTGCGCCAGTTTGGTAACCGGCACGTCGAAGGCGAAGCTTGCGCTTGTTGCATGCAGCACCTGCCGCCACTGCACGCTGTCGCCCTCCGCCGTCACGACGGCCCACGATTCTTTCAGGCCTGTAACCAGCAAGAGGTGCGCTGTATCGCCGACCTGGTAGGTCTTTTTGTCGGCAACAATCTGCGCTTGCGTGTTCTGGTTGTACCACTCGCCTCCGCCGTTCCAGATCCACACCCAGGTCTTTCCTTCGACCGTGCGGTTCTCCGGCGTCTTCGCGCTGGCGGTTACGTTGAAGTCCCCGCTGCCGTTGTTGCCGACTGGCAGTTCGACGAGCGCAATGCCATCGGCTCCCGTTTGCGCATCGCGGGTTGTGACTGGCGTTTCCGTCCGTTCGTGTGTGACCGAATCCCACTTCTCCAGAGTCACGGCGATGTGTACCGGCGTCTGAATGGGCTTGCCGTCGTAGTCCTGCGCGGTGACCTTCACCTTTACCGGATCGCCCGTCTTGAATACATAGCTGGTGGGCTCCGCACTTACGCGGAACGAGCCGTAGGTTGCCAGGACGGTGGAGTGGCCGGCGACCTCGCGCTCGCCAACGTCTGTAACGCGCGCCTCAATGCGGTAGTCCTGGTCCTGATGCTTGCCGTCGATGGCAACCGGAATTGAAACTGTCAGCCGGCCGTTGGCATCGAGTACGCCGTCGTGTTCCTGCTGCTCTGTCGCGCCGTAAGTGTCGTCGGATTCGCCGTCGGAATCATCTGTGGCGCCGCTGTCCCCGGCGGAGTCGTCCTGGTCCTGATCCTGGTCCCACCAGTAATGCGCGGTCGTGTGGACGACGTACTTGACTTTCGCGTTGGCTACCGGTTCGCCGAAGAAGTAGCGCGCCTCAATGGTGGCCTGAATCTGATTGCCTTGCAGCACGCGCGCCGCGGTGGGCTTGACCGTCACCTGGTACTCGGGCTTTTTGTATTCCTCCACGTAGAAGTTGCCGCTGTTTTGAACCCCATCCAGATTGATGGTGTAGTAGCCGAGACCTGCATCCGCGGCCAGGGTCAGATCCGCGGTCACGGTGCCGTGCGCGGAGACAGGAACATTCTGCTCCAGCACCACTTTGTTGTCCGCGTCGGTAACCTTCAGCTTCAGCGTTGACGTGTCGGGAAGGTCCAGAGCGTCGCTTTTCTCCTTGCGCAGCACGCCCTTGATGTGGACCGTGTGGCCGGGGCGATAAACGGGCCGGTCGGTATAGATGTATCCCTTCAGGTTGCCGGTCTGGTCGGGTGTGAAGTTATAACTCCACGGCGTCACCAGCGCCGCATCGCTTCCATGCCGCGCAAGAATCCAGACATTCTCCGGCTCTGGACCACCGACGCTGGAGTTTGGAGTGGCGCCGGTATCGCTCATGGCCAGAGACGCAATGCCGTCGCTCCCGGTCTGCGCCTGCGACTGCTGGCGGGCGTTGGCCCACAGCGCTACCTGGGCATTTTCGATCGGCGCGCCGGTCTTGCGGTCAGCCACGTACAGGCTGACCTTTCCGTTGCTTGAACGCTCTACGATCGCAATGCCGGTGACGATGGCAATGGTGTAGGCCTTGTACGTTCCGTCTGTGGCTTCGATCAGATAGACGCCCGCACCAAGCCCGTCGATGGGTAACTGCTGCGTCTCGCTAACAATGGCGGGAGGCGTCTCGAGCTTCCATCGCGCTACCAACTGGCTTTGGTTCAGGATTGGAATCTGCGCAAACTCCGTCGCACCCACTACGCGGCTCCGCTTGCCCAGCTTGCCCTGGCTCTCGCGGAAGCTGTCGCGGGCGTCGTCCGTAAATTGGCCGCGGAAGAACCGCCGCACCAGCCACCACAGGTGCGCCTTGTAGTCGTGGAGCCGCTCGATCCATGTCCGCTCGTCAATCTGCTCGGCGGGCGACTCGGTCTGCGCTCCAAAGCTGTGCAGGTCCTTGAGGCCGGAGAAGAACTTCTGCACGTCCTTGACTTTATAAACGCGAAACTCCAGCGCGGGGACATTTCTCGCCAGCAGTTGCACCTTCACGCTCTCACCCGGCGAAAAAGTTCGCGTCGTCGAGAGGTAGAAAGACCGCGGCGCATCTTTGGCGGCCGCTGGCTGAAGCGCGGCAAAAGCCACAAGAAGCGACGACGAAACCAACAGCAGCGACTTACGCAGGCTCATGATGTTCCTCGCAAAATATTCCATCGATAGACGCCCAGAAAATTGGGATTGCCGGCCACCGGACGCCACTGCGGCCGCGGGTGGTCGAGCAGTTCAGTCAGCACCACGCGGCGCAACTCGCCGGCGTTGCCGTGGTCTTCACCCGTGTCATAGACGACTGCCGGCTGACCGCCGATCCGCGTGACGATCATTGAATGCCACGGCGACGACTGGCCGAATTGACGGTAGAAGAGCAGATCTCCCGGCTCAGCCTGACGGACGTCGCGGGTCACGAAGTAGGCGTTGCGCTCGACAAGTGTTTTGGCGTCGGCGAATTGCGCGAAGGCTCCATTGGTCGCGTCGGCAGGCTCAAAGCTGCCCGGCCGCACTCGGAACAGGCCAGCACCGAGCGGCGTCTCGGGATAGCGCCATGCACGAATCTCGCCCGGCAGAGCGGCAACCTCAGTTCCTGTTTCCGCAAACCACGTGTCGTCGTGGCGTCTGAGGGCTTCGCGATAGGCGAAGCGCAACAGGCTGGCGCAATCTGCAATCTCGGCTGGAACCTCCGCCTTCGGCCGCACAGACTGGAAGTCGGCGATCCCGGTGAACCACTGCCGGAACGCGGCCTGGTCGGCGGGGTCAGACAATCGCAGAAAATCCGGAGTGCCATCGCCAAACCGGTCTGTCCAGGGGCGCGCTGCCCAGTTGACCGTTGTCCCGTTGCTGGCGGCGTGAACCGTGCGCACCGCGGCGTCCGGCCCGCTTTCCGTTCCCCGATATCTGTGCCTTCCATGGCCATTCACAAAGACAAACAGCCGCAGCAACAGCAGCATAACCGCAAGCGCCACAATGCCCATGAGAATCAGGCGTTGGGGGCGCGACTTTTGTTGGGGTTTCATGCGGCGAGCAGCTAGGAAGCGAAACCCATCTTACCGCGAATCGAGCAATTCTGGCGCGAAAGTGTTTGAAAGATTGATTTTGGGGGTAAACAGCGAGCCGGGGGGCCGGTGTTGGCGATGAACGTACGAAGGCCCTTCAGCTTGCGCCGAAGGGCCTTCAGTCAACAGCCTCCAACCTACGCTGTGATTGTCCGCGTCGGTTTGGAGCCCCACAGCCCGTAGTAGGCGATGTAGAGGTAACAAATTACCGGGATGATGAACGAAGTTTGAATGCTGGTCTTGTCTGCCAGCGCGCCGATGGCCAGAGGAACGACCGCTCCGCCGACAACCGCGGTCATGATCAACCCCGAACCCTTACTGGTCATGGGGCCGAGGCCGGCAATACCCAGCGTGAAGATGTTGGGGAACATGACCGAGTTGAAGAAGCCGCACAGGACCAGGGTCCCGATGGCGATTTGTCCACTGGTGAACATGGAAATGGCGATGAGGATGGCGGCGGTGATGCCAAAGATCCCGAGCAGCTTTCCGGCCTTGACTTTGGTCATGATTCCGGCGCCAAGCAAGCGGCCCACCAGCGCACCGAACCAGTAGAGCGAAACCAGGAAGGACGCGGTTTTAGCGGTGCTCATGCCCTGGAGATTGAAGTAGTTTACGGCGATGGAGGCCAGGCCGACTTCGACGCCTACATAGAAAAAGATGCCGAGAGCGCCGAGAACGGTGTGCTTGTAACTCCAGATGCTGCGGCTGAGGATCGGATCGCCATCCTTGGCGGGGCGGAATGCCTGGGTCTGCTCGACGTGGGGCAGATGCATGAAGGCAACAGCCAGGCCGAGAAGGAGCAGGCCGCCGGCGATGAGCATATAAGGCACACGCACGGTTTCTGCGACCTCGACCTGGGTGGCATTGGGACCGAGGTCGTTGAGGATGTAGGCGCCGGCGATGATGGGCGCGATGGTGCCGCCGATGGAGTTGAAGGCCTGGGCGAGGTTGAGGCGGATGGAAGAACTGCTCTCCGGGCCGAGGATGGACACGTAGGGGTTCGCCGAGGTCTGAAGGGCGGTTACGCCTGCGCCCACAACGAAGACAGCGGTGAGGAAGAGCGGGAAGCTGACCATTTTGGCGGCGGGGATGAACAGCAGGCAGCCCACCACCTGGATGAACAACGAGACCACCATCGTCCGCTTATAGCCAATGGCCTCGATCAGCTTCGATGTGGGCGCCGAGAACACGAAGTAGGCCAGGAAGAAGGCCGACTCGGCGAGCATGGCCCATGCGTATGGCAGGGTGAAGATCTTTTTCAGGTGCGGCACTAGCGCCATGTTCAGGTTGGTAATGAACCCAAAGATGAAAAAAAGCATAGTCACCGTAATGAACGGGACCAGGTACCCTGGCGATGTGAGCGCCGTCGATTGTTTCGTTTGTGCTGCCATATTCTGTTGTTCCCCGCTTCCTTAATGAAGTTTCGCCCGGTTAGGGCTCAAATTTGCATCCCGGACCAATCCCGGGCCAATGTTGGACCCGTTGCATTTCCAGGATGTCTGCCGGAATCCGCCGTCAGTTGGTTTACCGTTCCCCGGAACCCGGCCTTTTGCACCACACAACACTATACGGAAAACCCCACAACGGGGAAGTGTCCTGCCTTCCAGATGTGCGTGTGCCTCCCTTCCGGCGATGCGCTCAGCAGGGCCAACTGCCTTGGATCGCTTCCGCAAAAGCGATTCACTTCGCCCCTTTCGAGCCCCGGGTGCAGAAATCTCCGAGGACACTTTGACTTCCAGTCATTCCCAAAATGTGGTTTTCTCTAGAAGTAGGGTATCGAATCCATGGCCGGAAACGATTTGCAGGGAACGCTGGATCTGCTGGTGCTGAAAACGCTAGCCCAGGTCCCGTCGCTGCACGGGTACGGGATTGTCCTGCACATTCAACGCGCGTCTCAGGAGATCCTCCAGGTGGAAGAGGGGTCGCTCTATCCAGCGCTTCATCGGATGGAGGTCAGCGGGTGGGTCCCAGCCTTCCACCGCGCCGCAGAGCCGGGTGATGGAGCAGTTGCGGGGTGCTGGGTGCCCCAGGTCTCGCTTTTGAGACCTGGGAGGCCGCAAAACTAGGCTTTCGCAGTTCTCATGCACTGAGCAAAAAAGCCGGCGGTTGCCGGCTTTTTTGCATGTCGCCTTGTTAACGATGTGCTTACGTCGTTGAGCGCGGCTTGACCGCAATCGCCGTAGTCGGAACGACGTTGCCGGTACCCGTATATGCGCAACCCGCGTCGGTGCCTCCGGCGAAAACCGGAATGCACGCTGGAAGGTTGGGTGCAATCTGCTGCGTATCGGTGGGAGGCGTGGCGCTTGTGATGTTGCTGGGGATGGCGATGTAGTGGATCAGGTTGTCCCCTGCCGTCGAAACAAAGAACAGCGAATCGTCCGGTGTGAACGCGCCTGCGAGCGGTGCGGTGACCGCCGCGCTTCCATTCAGCGTCACGTAAGCCACCGTCCCCGGCGCTCCGCCGGTGCCTGGGATATAGTACGGCAGCGGAGCCCCGGATGTGGAGCCGTTGTAGGTGATGAAGGCCACGGTCGAGTTTGGCGAGGGAACCACCTGGTTGACCGCAGTGGCGCTCACTCCGCTAACCGGAGCCTGGCTGAGCGTGTAGGGAATTGTGAGCGGTGACAGCGTCTGCACAGTCCCCGTTGTAGTCTCTGGACATTCTGCGACGGGGATCTTGACGCCGATGTCGGAGAGCGTAACTCCGCCACTCGTCAACGCCGCACCCAGAATATGCTCTCCATCGGTAGTGGCCGCCAATACGTCGGTCAACGCTTTTACCGAGTCGCCCTGCGGCTGCGGGTAAAACACCATGCTGGCTGCATTGCCAACGGTTCCTGATGGGCACCACGCATGCGCCACTGTCGGGTTGCCGCTCAGAAAGGCTCCCACGCCCGGAATGGTGATGGCCAGGTTTTGTGCTCCCGGATTCGCTCCGCCTGAGGCGGCCAGAGGGTAGCTGGTCCAGCCGGTGTTCACGTTGTAGACGTACAGAGTATCGGTGTGGCCGGCGCCTGCCGCTGCGCTATCAGTGATGTAAAGCGTCTTCGAATCAGGCGTCCATTCCGCAGCCGTGCCCATCCCTCCGAAAGTCGACGAACTGGAGCCTGAGACGCCGTAGAGATAGAAGAGCTGCCGCACCTGGTCGTTGATCAGCAGTTGCGCGGCGTTGGGCGAAACCGCCAACACCACACCCGGCGCATTTGTATCCTGCTTGGCGAGTGTGTTGGTGCTCGTGCTGAAGTACATCAACTCATGCTGCGACCCAAAATAGAGATTGCTCCCCGCACGGTCCATGACCATGGAGTTCGGCACATACGGCAACCGCACCGTCGAGCCCACGGTGCCGCTCAGCAGTTCCACCGGCACAAAGTACTGCGACTGCCCCGGCGAGGAGAACCAGACGTAATCGCTGGCCGTTCCTGGGGTGGTGATCTTTACCGGGCTCGAGGTGATCGACAAGCCGGTGCCATTCACACCCGTCACATTGATGGGCGCGGGGTTGCAAGTGCCCGGCTGGCAAATGGCAAACACCGAGGCCACGCCGGGAAAGTTGGCTGCAATCGCTCCAGTGCCGCTCACCTGAATGTCGATCGGGTCGGTGGATTGGTAGTCCAGCGTGAGGCCGGTAATCTCGCATCCGTTTGGAGGGCAGGCCGCAACATTCGTGTCGTAGACAGTGGTCGTCAGGTTCTGCTGCACGCCCTGGGTAATGGTCCCAACCTTTTCGCCGTTCGCCAGGGTCACGTTGATCGATGCGGGCGGGCATGTCGAGAAGTAACCGGCAGAGGATGCGCCCTGCGCCACGGAGGCCGTAATCACCGTGGTACCCGGTTGCTCGGCCGTAATCTGATTGGTCTCCGCGTTGATCGAAGCAATTGACGAGTTTCCCACGCTGTAAGAGAGAGTACCAAGCACCGGCGTGCAATCGGGAATCGAGGAAAGCGGTACCCGTGCTCCGCTCACCCCGTTCGCGTAAGGAAGTGTGCAAGCAGTGACCGGGTTGGCAGCGGTAGCTATCGAAGGCGGCGCACAAAGCAACCGCTGCGTGCCCGTGCCGTCGACAAAGCAAGCCTGCGAGTCAAGCTGTGCCAGTTGACCTTGCGACAAGCAGGCCTGCGGTCCGGCTAGAGTGACAGATGTCACCTGTGGGTGTACGTAAACCTCCACCGGATTCGAGGTCACCGAATTTGCCGAGGCCGTAATGTACGCCGTTCCGTAGGGCAGACTGCCCCCCGACGAAAGCGAGGTCGAAGGCAGCGGGTTGGGAAACTGGCAGATCGTATAGTTGGCGATACCGCCGCCGGTGTTCCGGTTCCAGGTACCCGCGCAAATATTGCCCGTGGGCGAAATGTCCACCAACTGATTGTTGGTCGTGCCATAAGCAAAGGAGCTTGCACTGGCAGCCGTGCCCTTGCACGTCTTGGCCTGCGGCGCAGCAATCTGCTGCGTCTGCCCAAAGGCGATTGAAATGCCCGTGGTCTGCGGCGACAAGAAGATGGAGGCCACGTCCGTGTCCTTCAACCCGTAGCCTTGGCCGTTGCAATAATCCCCTGCCGGATTGCGCGTGCAACCGGAGATCGAAATCCCGGCCGGAATGGCCACGCACAACAAACAAACAAGCGTCAAAAACCGCCGCATGAATCCTCCCCGCCCCGCCTCTTCAAACCGCGGAACGGTCTCTAGCAAATAACGTCAGAAAAATTTCGGTTTAGCACCTTCAGAAACCCACCGGATTGAAGCTGCTGCCCTCACGACCTCAGCACCACGCCGCCACCCACACCACTCCGGGGAAGCGACGCCTCTCAACTCCGTTCCAGCAACCACCTTGTCTCTGAAAATCCTCTATTGCGGGCCACCTGCCTGCCCAAAGTTGGCCCACTGCCGATGACTTCCGCTTGAATGCGGCTCCCGGCGGTACGCTCTCCCCCTTCAGCCAGCAAGCGAAACCCGCTCACAAATCTCCAATGAAAAGTGTATCAGGGCAGGCCCACACCTGCGGCCAGGCCATCCACAGGCTCCCCGTCTCGAACTCATTCTGTCCCACGGCCCTGCTTCCATAGACGCCGCCAGGCCGCGTTGGAAAGCAGCCTTGGCCCATCTCAGTTCCCCGCACCCATGTACTTTTCAAACCACTCCACAGCTCGATACATCACATCCTTGCGATGTGCGGGATCGACAAAGCCATGGCCTTCGTTGGGATACACGACCAACTGCGTAGGTACATGCTGCTCCCTCAGCGCATGCCAGAACTCATACGATTGCGGCGCTGGACATTCGCCGTCGCGATCTCCGACCACGGCCAGCGTCGGCGTCTTTACCTGCTTGATAAAGTTGATCGCCGAGCTTTTCGCGTAGACCGCCGGATCGTCGTAAACCGACGCGCCAAAATACGGAGTCATCCACTGGTCAATCGAGTTCTCCCCGTAGTAGCTCTGCCAATCCGAGATCCCAGCGCCCGCCACCGCCGCCTTGAACCGCTGCGTCTGTGTTACCGCAAACATGCTCATGAATCCACCGTAGCTCCAGCCGGTCAGGCCCACGCGATTGGGGTCCACCGAATACTTCGCCAGCACGGTATCCACGCCAGCCAGAATGTCGCGCAGATCGCCGTACCCAAAATCCTTGCGGTTGGCCTCGGTAAACTCCTCGCCCTGCCCGTAGCTACCCCGCGGGTTCGGTTGCAGCACAAAATAGCCCAACGCGGAGAAGGCCGTCGCACTCAACCCGCCGCCATTGCCCCAGTGCGCCACCACCGCCGCCGCTGGCCCCCCGTGCACCTCCACAATCAGCGGATACTTCTTCGCCGGATCGTAGTCCTTGGGTAGCATCAACCACCCCTGCACATGGAACTCATCGCTCTTCCAGTTCAATGAAACGCTCTTGCCCCATGCCGGTTCCACGCCGTCATTCAGGTGCGTCAGTTGGATCACGCCCTCCAGGCCCGAGCTCATCACCGTCCCCGGCTTGGCCGCATAGACCTCCGTCGGACGGTCGAAGGTGCTGGCGTGAAACACGAAAATCGAGTGGTCGGCCGACGAAGACAGGCTCAGCTCCATTCGCCCGTCCCCCACGCTTCCCGGAATGCTGAAGATCGGCGATCCAAAACTCGTGGCCACGCTTGCACTAGTCCGATCCCCTTGCAGCCGGAAGCGAACCAACTGGCAATTTCCGCCGGCTAGTTCGTTGACAAAAATATGCTCGTCGTCGCCCCACTCAATCCACGCCGGCGAAGTGGGCCGCTGCGGCGTCAGATTCACCGGCTGGCCCCCGTCTGCGGAAACAATCCATACGTCGCCGCCCGTCGCGCCCTGGTCACTCATCAAGCCGCCGATAAACGCAATTGCCTTCCCGTCCGGCGACCACCTCGGCACCGCAATCTGCAATCCGTGCAGCGCCCCTGAAACCTCCGCTGGCGCCAGAATAGCCTTCGCCGCTCCGCCCAGCTCCTGGGTGTAGAGCTTCGCCACCCACCAGTTGTTCTCCCCCGGCGGATCGGCCGCCACATACGCCAGTCCCTTAGAATCCGGACTCCAGTCGAACTCATATACATGCAGGTTGGCAGGCGTCGCCAAAGCCGGCGCAACAGGCTTGGCCCCATCCACATGCGCCACCGCAACCCGCTCAATCTCGACCCCATCCTCGCCAATCACCCCGGCTGGCGGTTTCATCGCCGCCAGCGCACCGGCCGCCCGCGTCGCCCCCTCCACATAAAGGAAAGCTACGCTCTTGCCATCCGGCGAAAACGCAGGCGCATCCACATACCCCTTCAATTCCGTCAGGCGCCGCGCCGCACTCCCAAGAGTTTGGACATAAAGATCGGTTTGTTCGCCTGCCTTGGCGCAATCGGAGAAGAATGCCAGCCCCTTGCTGTCCGGCGCCCAAATGAACTGCCCTTCGTGGCAGTGCTGGTCGGCCTTGGCCGCGGTCACCCGCTCGCTCTTGGCCAGATCGTCGATCGCTGCCACGCGAATCTCCGCGCCTTCCTTCCCATGCTGTTCCCAGGCCAGGCGCTTCCCGTCCGGCGACACGGCAACCTGTCCCATCGAGCGGCCTCGATTCAGCCCCTTCAGGACTTCATCGATGTGCGCCCGGCCCGCAGTCTGGACCGCCTCCGCCTCCTGGGCGGCCAGTTGAAGGTTGAAACTCAAGCTCAGAACAAGGGCAAAGCCGGCCAGCAGACCGGCACGAAGATATTTGCGAAGTGGCTTCAAAAACATAGAGAAATGCTATCAGGCGGAATTCGTGCCAAGCCACTGCCCCGACTGGGTGATTTCGTGATCGCGCCCACAAATCCGGGTTCCCCAGAGCCTGTCCTGAACCGGGTTCCGGGTGCCCCAGGTCTCGCTTTTGAGACCTGGGAGACTCCCAAACCAAGCGGTCATCGTACTAGTGAACCCCAGCCCCCGCGCCTGCCCCTTCGCCCGGCTTGTTCTTACTGAGCAGGAATGCAAGGAAGATCAGTCCCATCGACATCCAGGACAGCTCCATGTAGACGTCCTGGTAACCCTGCGCCTGCGCCTGCATGTTGAGCTGGTTGTAAATAGAGGCCAGCGCCATGCCTTTGCCGTTGGGTCCGCCGAAGGTGCTGCCGAGGAAGCCGGTGAGTCCCTGCGATTGCTGCTGGAAGGCGATCGACGCGGAGGTCATCGTGCTTTGCAGATGCTGCTGGTGCCATGTGGCGCGGCTGGTGACCTGGGCATTGGTAATGGCGATGAGGATGCTGCCGCCGATGTTACGCGCGAAGTTGATCAGGCCTGCCACCTGATTGCTCTGCTCCCTGGGCATGCCCACGTAGGCCGCATTGGTGATGGAGATGAAACAAAAGGGCAGCGGCACCATCTGGATCACGCGCAGCCAGGAGGACGCCGCAAACGTCATGTTGAGGTTGGTCACGGCTGCGGCGTACCGGTAGGTGAAGAAAAACAGCGTGAAACCGAGGACGGCGAGCCAGCGAGCAGCGACCTTTCCGGTAGCGATACCCGCCAGCGGCATCACGATTACCAGCGTGAATCCTCCAGCCGTGAGGGCGAGTCCCGAAGTAGTAGCCGTCCAGCCCAGAAGCTGCTGCATGAATTGCGGCTGCAAAACAGTACTCGAGTTGAGCACGCCTCCCACCAGCATCATGAGCAGGCAGCAGATGGCGAAATTCTTGTACTTGAAGAGCTTGATGTTGATAAGCGGAGCTTTGTGGTTCCACTCCCAATAGAACAGGCCCGCGATACCGAAAACAAACAAAAAGGCGAAAGTGCAGATGAAGGGTGAGGAGAACCAGTCGTTCTCTTCGCCCTTGTCGAGCATGATCTGCAAGCCTCCCATGGCGATCGTAAGGAAGCTCAGCCCGAGGTAATCCATTTTGCGCAGCAGGGAGCGGTCGGGCTTGATCCATGGCGGATCGTCGACCAGGCGCGTAACGAGGATGAAGGCAAGAATGCCAACGGGAATATTGATGAAGAAGATCCAGCGCCAAGAGAAATTGTCGGTAATCCAACCGCCAAGCGTTGGTCCGATCGAAGGCGCGAGAACGGCGACCAGTCCATACAGGGCGAAAGCCTGGCCGCGCTTCTGGGGTTCGAAGGAGTCGGCCATGATTGCCTGGGCCATCGGCTGCATGCCGCCGCCGCCGGCTCCTTGAAGAATCCGGCAGATGAGTAGAATGGGCAGCGAGGGCGCCGCGCCGCAAAGAAAACTGGAAACGGTAAAGATGACAATGCACAAGACGAAGAAATTGCGCCTTCCCATCACGTTGGAAGCCCATCCGCCGAGTGGCAGAACAATCGCGTTGGCTACCAGGTAGCTGGTCAGAACCCATGTGCCCTCGTTGGTGCTGGCGCCCAGGGAACCCGCGATGTGGGGCAGCGCCACATTGGCGATCGAGGTATCCAGGACCTCCATAAAAGCCGCCAGGGCCACAGTCATGGCAATGAGCCACGGATTCACGCGTGGCTTCCAGGGCGCGTTGGCCACGGCCTGCGGGTTGGTGACGGTTACCCCGCCGGGGGCCGGCAATGCGGTTGTGGCTGCGGACAAAAAGGCTCTCCTGAATTGTGGAACCGCTCTAGGCGCGTGTCCGGCGCAAGAGGCGGACACGCGGGGAATGATCGAAAAGGAATCGGAACTTGTTTCTACATACCCTTTGATTCGGTTCAGGGGGCCTGGGGTTCATGGATTCTTCCAGATACCGGTTCAAATGCTTCCAATCCTAAAGCGGTATGGGTGCCCCAGGCCTCGATTCCGGGACCTGGGATGGGGCGGCCTGCCCTTCGCCTTTCAGCCCATCTGAGGTGCGCCAGCCGATCAACGCGATGGTGAGAGCGACAGCCTGCATGGCGACAATAAACGCGGCACAGGCTGGCCATTTCCCAAGCGCCCAGAACGCTCCGGGGACCACGCCTGCGGCCGTTCCCCCAAAGTAATAGCAGGTCATATAAAGACCGGCAGCCGTGACCCGCGCGCCTGGTGGAGCGGCAACGCGGAGATGGCTCTGGGAAGCGGTCTGCGCAATAAACACGCCCGAGGAAACGAGGGTCAAGCCGAGAATAATGATAGAAAGCGACGGAGAAAGGGTAAGCAGGACGCCCGCCATGGAACACGCGATTGCTCCGGCGATCCCGGCGCGCAGCCCGACGCGTGTGATGAGGAATCCGGCAGCGGGAGTAACGACAAGGCCGATCAGGTAAACAAAGAAGAGCGAACTCAGCGCGGTAGTGGAAAGAAAGAATGGCGCGGCGCTCAGGTGGAAGGTGATCCAGGTGAAGACGCCAACCAGGGAGAAAAGGACATTGAAGCCGACGGCAAACGTGGCCACAAGACGGCGGCTGCGGAACAGTCCCTGAACCTGGTAGAGGAACGAGATTTCCGGGGTCGAACCTGGAAAGGTTGAAGGACGGCGTCGTCCGCTGGGCAGCCAGGCAGCGACGGAGGCAGCTCCAGCAAGCGAAGCGGCCCCGAGCGCAAGGAAAGCAATGCGCCAGTTGAACCAGTCGGTAAGAATGCCGGTGCCGACGCGCCCCATAAAGCCGCCGAGCGCAGTTCCGCTCACGTAGAAACTCATGATCAGTGCGACGCGGTCGGGAGGCCATTCTTCGCCAATATATGTCACGACCACGGCGACGACGCCCGGCACCATGATGCCCTGCAGAAACCGCCAGAAGATGAGCTGCGGCAGCGACGTGGAGGTAGCTGCGAGCAGGGTTGGAATGGAGATGCCGAGGAGCGAGGCCACAATGACGCGCTTGCGGGCCAGTCGTTCGGTGAGTGCGCCGAAGATGGGCGCTGAGAGCGCCACCCCAAGAGTTGCGGCGGAAACAGTCAGACCGGCCGCGGTTTTCGAGGCATGGAAAAGATGAGTGAGCAGGGGTAGCAGCGGCTGGGTGCAGTAGAGCTGAAGAAACGCGCACACCCCGCAAAGCGTGACGGCTACGGCAGCCCAGGGGCTGGGCGATGAGCGGTCAGGTTGGGAGTAGGACTCCACGGTTCAGGATAGTCGATTGCAAATCTCCGCTTTGGGACAAACCAGTGCAGAAACCTTGAAACGGCACGCGAGACATCGTCTTACGGGCTCTGTTCTTCAGGCCCAAAGTGGTTGCAGTTATTGACGATTTCACCATTTCGGTTCGATGCGGAGCAGCTCAAACTCCGGTCAAAACAACAACATGACGAGCTCAAATACTCTCAACTGCGGTTTTTTTGGGTAACTGGGTATCCACTTCACCCAGGTAGCCCCGATAGGTTGTGGTTCGCGCTTTAGAGCACGGCAAATTAGTACTACAGTTGTGGATCGCAGATTCTGGAGGGAGCAGGGCGCTTTAGCGCCCTGAAATGCCTCAAAATTCCTGCGCCTTAAGGCGCGGGCCTTGGCAGTTTGCTACCTTTCGGAGCAAATACAACTGTGGTACTAGAAGAGATCCTCGATCGGGGGGAACGTCAGCAGAAAGCTAAGGATCATCAGGACAAATGCGATGCGGTTCGTTTTCGTTAGAGCGATGGTCTTTTTCCGCCAACGGAAATCCATGATGGTCCAAATTGCAAGCCAGATGAGAATGGCCACCGTGGTTACGCCGGAGAGCGGACCTGTGGGTTTGTAGAAGATCAGGACGCTCTTGACGGTTGCCGACCTATCGGCGGCGACGGCGAGGATTGCAAGAGCGAAGGACCCCATGCCGGCAGCAAGAATGGCCGCTGCGCCGGAGCCGTTTGTGAGCGCTGAGGTGTTGGCCGAAACTTCACGAGGCTGCGCATTCATTGCTTGTCACCGTGCATTAGCTGGATGGTTTGTCCGCCTTGTACGGGAGCGTATTTGTCGATCATGGCTCCGAAGAAGCCGGCGATACCAGCCGCAAGAAACGAAGCTGCGACAAAGCCCAGCACTGCGCTGCGAAGCTGCTTATGGTTGCCGAGATCGCGACCGTAGCGGATGAAGACGAACGCGGCCATTGAGATTGAAATTGGCGCGAACCAGGCAACGTGCTCCTTCCACTCCATGCCGAGCGAATGCCAGCCAATGGTGGACGGGCTTGACATGAGCAGATGTTGCGGAAACTCGGAGAGATCGACGGTTCCTGGGGGTACGGCCGCGCGGTACCACGGGTAGATGACGTAGGCCCCGGTGAGCACGGCGGTCCAGGCCAACACCACCATCGCGACGAGATAGACCTTGAGGAATCGGACCTGGGCGGACGTGGGTGCGGGCGTAGATGGAGACGCAGGGGACGAGCTGGTGAAGCGATAGAGTTCGACAAGCGCACCGGAGCAGGCGAGGAGATAAAGCGCGCCAAAGCCCATGCCGTGAATCATCGTCCAGAGGGCGCGCGCTGTGATTTCCATGGTGATTCTCCTTCGCTACTCAGATCCGATTCGTGGGGATCGGGCGGAGACCATTGCGTCCGCCGCACCCTTCTTGTCATCGCCTTGGTCCTTGTCTTTTCCCCAGGTTTTGTAGAGGCCGAGGTACGCGTAGTTCTCGGTCTGCCCTATGACCGAGTGGCCGTATGCGAACAGCAGTTGAAGGCCGGGAGATTTGAAATGGTAATAGCCGCCGGCGTCGATCATGGTTGAGGACTCTGTCTGAGCGGCGGCGATTCCCTCTTTCGCATGAGAAAAGGCCTCTGCGGACATTTCGAGTTTCTCGTTGATTACCTTCTTTACCAGAAACCCGCCGTACAGATAGTCGCGATAGCCGGTTTGCGGAACGACGGCGTAACCCAGGCCACCAACCAGGCTCCAGGGTCCGAATTCTTTTTCAGCCCAGAGGGGAAGCTTGTACCAGACCTTGCCAACGCCGAGGCCCTTGGTGAAACTTCCGGTTGGCATCTCGAACATGGTGAAACTGCCGATCTGCGGGCGGTGCGGGGTCTGCTTGATGAAGCCGTATTTCACGCCCAGTTCCGAGTCGGTCAGGCCAAAGGCGCTGGGGCCTTGTCCGCCCGGAGCATAGACCGGGCTATTGGATGGGGCTATGACCCCAAAGGGCAGGATGGCATGAAGCTGGATGTTCGGGATGGCGCCCCAGTTGAATTCGAATGCGGGACCGGTTGCGTCGAGCTCTGCGGAAGTTCCGTCCACGGTGCCGAAAACATAGAACTCGTAGTGGCCAAGGTCTACGGGAGTGGGGTCGTCGGTTTGAAAGGGAGGTCCGGCCTGGGACCAGAGCTTTGAAGCCGTCAGAATGAGGATCGGAAACAACGCCATCCTGAAGAAGCGGGTGCGACGGTCGTGGATTCTGCCGGGAAGCCGATCGTTCATTCGAACAATATATATCGAAATTCGATAACAGCCAACGCAGATTTGTACTTAGAGGCGGTATATTCATGCTGTGTTGAAACAACAGCGGGAACTCTATTTCGGACTGATACGGATCCATGTGCTGGTGCATGCTTCTCATGAGCCGATCTTTGGGCTGGCGATGATGGAGGAGCTACGGCATCACGGGTATCGGATTGGGCCGGGGACGCTCTACCCGCTTCTGCATGGGCTCGAGCGGAGCGGCATGCTGAAGTCTTCGCTGAAAGTATCTGCGGGACGAAAGCGGCGGGTTTACAAGATCACAAACGGCGGGAAGAAGGCGCTGGCGAAGGTGACAGAGAAGGTCGACGAGTTGCACCACGAGTTGCACGAAGAGCATCCGCGCGCGCTCGGCCGGTGAGATTGGCTGCGGATGCTTCGACGTGAAACTGGTGCACGCTTACTTGCTTGCGTAGTTCTTCGCCTGGCCGGTGCGGGAGTTGGTGACGGAGAAGCTGCCGTCGGGTGAGGCAATGACTTTGAGCCATCCGCCATCGCCACCCCCCTTCAAATTAGCGATCAGTGAGTCGGGGCTGTTGTGGGCGGCGTCGGAGTCTTCGGCGGTGTGGAGCATCCAGAGGTCTTCGAGGCCGAGGCTTTCATGCACTGTCTGCCAGGCTTCTGGGCTGGCGGCCTTGTGTGCGCCGTTATCCATGATGGCGACGCGGGGGTGAATCGCGTCGACGAAGGCGCGCGAGTTCGACAGGTTGAAGCCGTGATGATCGACCAGGTAAAAATCGACCGTGCCGAGGAGATTTGCGGGGCAGACGAGGGGAATCTCCTTGGCCTTGGTGAGGTCGCCGAGATCGAGAAAGCGGAATTTGCCGAAGGTGATGAGAACCCCGGCTGAGCGGGGATTCTCGGTTTCGTCGAGATCCCATTTGGGCTCGGTGGCGCAGTACGGGTTAGGCGTAGGCTTCACGCCGGGGACGGCGGCAATGTGCTCACCATCGGCGGTGATGACAATGGCATCGAGACCGGGGAGGTTGATCTTGTCGCCGGGGTGAACGATGCGGCGGGGCTTGCCTTCGATGGCTTTGAGATAGGCGGCGTAGTCGTGGCGGGTAATGTCGGAGTCTTCGCGGTTGGGGCCATGATCGAGGAACTCGCCGATTTGGACGCGCTTGACGAGTTCGGGCGCGCCGCCGACGTGATCCACGTGAAAGTGCGTGACCAGCAGGTGGTCGATGCGGGTGATGCCGGCATCGCTCATGGCGGCCTGGATGCGGGTGGCGTCGCGGCCATCGTTGCCGGGCCATCCGGTGTCGACCAGCAGAGATGCGCCGGTTGCTGTGTCGACCAGGAGGGTGGACTGGCCGCCTTCGACATCGATGGCGTAGATGAGGAGGTGATTTGCGGCTTTCGCCTGGGCGTCGGCGGCATTCGGGAGAGCCAGCAGGGCGACGCAGCAGAGGAGGACAACCAGGCACGGCAGAAGCCGGCGGCGAAGATAGGCGGAGCAGGAATCGGCGGCATTTCGCATGTGCGGAGAAGTGTACACGGTCAGCGGGGTGAAGGCGAAGGGCCGTTTCTTGTCGCCCGGGTCGGCGCACCGGGTGCTGCTGGTGTAAACTGATCACGACCCCAAAAGCCGGTTCGCTGCCGCGGACCGGCTCGATTGTGTCGGGACGTGGCTCAGCCTGGTAGAGCACTCGCTTGGGGTGCGAGGGGTCGGCAGTTCAAATCTGCCCGTCCCGACCATTATTAGAATCAACGACTTACGGGAAATGTCTCCGTAACAAGAATCCTAACGCGAGGGGTCTTTTCCTTGCAAGGATATTCGCCTTTTTGGGCGGCATTGTGCGTCCGCACAGATTCACCCGTGCATCTCAGCGAGCATTGCCAGCAAGCGGCTCCGTATCTCCGCCCGGCGCTCACCATAATGGGCCTCACGGTGGTCATTCGGGCAAAGTGCTACTACGTTCCGTTCGTGGTCAACGCCTTGCTCTGACAGCGGGATTACATGGTGTGTCTCAAGATAAATTCCACCTCCCACCATCCGAAAGCCCGGCTGCTTGCATAGTTCACATCGGCCCTT